>ERZ772953.101-NODE-101-length-22382-cov-8.070408_pt1 | contig 22382 bp, 12 predicted proteins | sample MGYA00580685_ERZ772953 | MGnify/ENA primary metagenome ERZ772953 (study PRJEB29015, sample SAMEA2738080) | human oral metagenome | biome: human oral; feature: human-associated habitat; material: saliva | place: China | collected 2209 ...
TACCCTTACCCTCATCGCCCCACTGGGCGCCCACAATCACGACAGCTGACATTTTTGTGCTCCTTGAAAGCCTTGAAGATACGCACCGGATTTCACGGCGCGGCGGCGACCTACCGCCTCATGATCCTGGTAGGCACACCTCTTCTAATGATACCGTGCCCGCCCCTTTAAGTCCCGTGTGACGGGACATCAGGCGTGCCGGGTACGGTGCCGGTGAGCCTCACCGGGCACGGCGACGCCCCCATCCGATATTCGGACGGGGGCGCTACCGGTATGAGCTTACGAAGACTACTTGATGATCTCGATGAAGGTCATCGGGTAGGTGTACTGCTCACCGCGGTTCGCGGCCATAGCAGCCAGGCTGTGGAAGATAACCATCAAGATAGCCACAACCAGCGGGACAACCCACAGGATGATACCCAGGATGCCGAAAGACACTACCATCAGCAGCCAGGATGCCATGGTGACGACCCACAGGGAGAAGTTGAAGTTGAACGCGCGGCGGGCTGCTTCCTTAGTGAAACCGTAACCGGGCTTGTCCTTGTAGATGAACCACATGACCAGCGGCGCGAGAATACTTGCGGATGCGAAGGACAGCAGAGACAGAATCGCAGAAGCCAGGTGCGCGAGCATCGCCATGTTCTGGTCGTCCTTGGAGGAGACAACGTAACCGTTGGAGTGCTGACCCGGCGCCTGCGAGTAGGAGGGTGCCTGCTGGGAGTACTGGTTGTACTGTTCAGGGTTCGGGTTCTGGGACATCGTTCTTTTCCTTAATCTATCGATGAGTGGATACAGCTAATCGTTGAGGTGCGGCTAATCATTGAGGCGCGGCGGCAGGCTAACTCACCGTTTTTGGCGGGTGCCCGCCTCGCTCTGCTTGGTCGCAACGCTCGTGATGGTTTCACCCTATCAAGGCAAGGTAAATGGAATATTAACCCTCGCCGGATAACAGGCGAAGAAACCCGAATATGACAAGAAAAAGACGCCCTGCCCCTCCACACGGTGTTACATGCGTGGAGGGTCAGGGCGTTATACGGTTCTGGGCGGCACGGTTCGGGGTCTAGCCCTGTTTCTTTTGATCGGTGGGCTCTTCCGGTTCATGTTTAGGATGCGCGGCGGGCTTATGTAGCGCGGCAGGCTCGCGCTGTGCTGCAGACTCGCGTAGCTTTGCGCGTTCCTGCCTTTTCAGCGCCTCATACTCATCGAAAAAACCCTGTTTCTTCGTGTAGCCGTTGATGCCCGTGTAGTCGTCCGGCAGGCGGTTGTACACCAGGTAGTACCAGAACTCGGCATGCGTCGTCTTTGTTTTCTGGATGAGTTCTCTCAGCCGGTTCTTATGCTTCACCGCCTGAACAATACCCACAATCCACAGAATCGGCACCACAAAAAATGAGCCGAGACCGATAATGATGAAGAAGAACAGCATCGACATGCCGGCGCTATTATCGAACATGCTCACCAAAGGAACCAGCACAAACGGGTTCAGTATCAGTAGGACAATAAGCACGGTCTTCCAGAAGGTGCGCTGACTCTCGATCTCTTCAATGTTGGAGCCAGCCAACGGATTATTGATGGGGACGTAGCCCACCGATTGCAGTTCGGCTGCTCGTGAAGTGGGGTTCTCCTCAATCTTGACCGGGTTCAGGTGGGTAGCGCACGCCTGCATGGGTGCGGAGGATTCAAGCGAGCGGTCCAGCAGGCGCATTTCGATAAGTTCCGAGTCGGGGATGCCGAAGAACGGCTCCGGGATGACTGGCAGAATAGCGCCCGGTTGCAGACCGAGCTGTTCCAGCCGAACGTACTCGCCGTAGGCGTGTGTTGCCTGAGTCTGCATTGCCTGGGCCTGCTCTTGCTGAGCCTGTTCAGTGGAGGCGAGCGCTACCGGGTGGTTCGCCTCGTCGTCCTTACGAGATTCGTGAGTATCTTCTGAGGTGGCTTCTGAGGTGTCTTCCGGCTCTTCGATATCGTCGGCGTCGTCGGTGTCCTCGGCGTCGTGAGAGTCTTCGGGTTCGTCTTCTGAGGCCTTCCGCGCGGAGTCGTAACGCTTGGGGGCACCCGGGTAAACGTACTCATAATCGGGGTCCGGGTGCTGGTCGGGGCGCTCTAGCTCTTCGTCTTCGTCGTCGGATTCTTGGTGGAGCGTAGCGTCTTCATTTTTCTGCGTCTGCTCGCCCATGAGTAGCGTCATGTATTCCGGGACGGACTGGTCGGTGTCCCAGAGGGGCTGGTACGCCTCTTCCTGCTTTGCAGCTTCATTCTTTGCAGTGGGGCGGTCTGTCATGGTCGTCTCCTTCGCTCACCAGACATACTCCTAGTGGCACCACCGTACCAGCGGGCGCTGGGCACTCCCTTGAAACCTACCGAACGAAAGCTGAGAAAAACCCCCGGACAAGTGCTAACCCTGAAGTATTAACACTGCCGGGGGTTTAGCGCTACCAGAGTCCAGGGACTCACCGGAAGTCGACTATGATCCTTCCTCCGAGTGTGGAGCAGGACTTGAGGTAGGACTCGGAGCGTTCGGCGGCGCAGGAGTGGGAGCCGCCACAGAGGACATCGAAGACGTTGCCCCCAGGATTTCCTGCATTTCCTCGGCGTTCTTGGGCAGACGGTCGTACACCAGATAGAACCAGAACGACCCAAGCGGCATAGCCTCCCACTTCAGTGCCCGGTACTTTCGGCTAACTCGGACTAGCGCAAAAAACAGTGCCCCACCCCACAAGAACATGGGAAGACCCATCGTCAGCAGAGAAAGCATCAAGAAGTAGTAGAAGACATACCCACCGATCTGAGGGTCCCCTGTAACGGTAGCCAACAGAAGATAAGTCAGGGGATTAAACACCACACCCACGAAGAAGAGGGCAATGAGCTCAGGCCAGGCCTTCTTCCACAGGTCTGATCCGCGCACCTTGCCCGCAAGTGGGGTTGCTGAGATATACCCGATAGGTCGCGGAGTACCGACTACTTTCTCATCCATCCAGGCAGGAAAAGCGGTCGGCACCTGCCGGTGTGCAGATGCGCCAGCATCCGTGCCCATGGGGGACATGCGGCGCATCGTAGGGCCCGGGCGACCGTACAGCGGTCGGTTCAGCACCGGGTGCCCTGTCGCCGACGGGAAAAAGTTTGCAGCCTGCGCAGAGGGTGCGGGCGCAGAAACCGACAGAGCGGGCGCTGCAGAATCGGGCGCTGTCGGGGCGGGTGCAACCGTATCGGCAGACGCGGATGCAGAACGAGCCTTCTGTATCTCCAGGACCTCCTTCACCGGCTCGGGAATCTCCCCGGTCGGCGCGGCAACCGGCGTTCCGTGAAGCAGCAAAGCCGAGTAATCGGGGGCGGGCTGATCCGTATCCCACAGGGGCTGATACTTGCCATCGCTCTTCTCGGTTGGGTTCTGAGGGTTTTTCGGTGCTTCGCTCTGCTCCGCCACGGCAGCCTCCTCCAATGCTTGTCTGCTGTTATGTGCCTGTTGTGTTGTCTAAAGTGTGTGCTCAGTGCATGGCTTGCGGTCAGGAACCGGCACGGGGCTGTATCCGACCAATTCGCCGCCGTGTTCCTCCGGCGATTCTCCATTGGGGAGAGTTCCCTGAACGTCATCCGCGTGGATGCGCATCAGATCCGGATCGGGACGACCGTAAATAACCTGCGGCGACACCTTCAAAACACGCTGACGAGGGGAAACGGGCTGATTATCGAGGGGCTGGTTCTTATCGTCGGTCATGACTCCTCCTCAGCAGTGTGATGCGGTGATACCGCGGGTGAACTAACAGTGGTCGGGGTGCACTCATATACCAGTCGGAATTGAAAATCCTGCTGGCTCTTGTGCTGCCCAATGAGCAGGCGCGTCGATTCGACAGCATCCCCAACAGCATTCAGAAACTTTCCTATGCTGAGAAGCAGCAACCAGATTGCTACACAACCCACAGCCAAAATCAGCGGAGGAAAGTAAAGGAACAGCACCAATACGTAAAGCAGCACCTCCCCCATTTCCTCGCTTATTCCCAAGGGGCCTTGCAAGAGGAACATTGGGCTCACCGGCGCGATAAAGAGAGCAACCCAGAACGCCACCCGCAGCAGCGGACCCAACACGTACCAGGTGAAGCCGCTCCAATCAGTGAAGAAGCTCTTCGCATTGAAGGTTTTGCGCAGCTTCTCCATGGGGGCGTAGCCTACCACATCGCCAATCTGCCAGGCGGATGAGCTGTACTCGGTGAGGATGCCCTGCACCTCTCCCCTATGGATGCGTTCCAGCCGTGGGCCGGGCGGCCGTACATAACCTGGTCCGACATCAGCAGAGCAGATTCCTCAGTGGAAATGCGTTGCTTGACCATGGTTCAACCCTCCATATCCCAGCATTTTTGATAGATGTTCAATAGATGGTTTTACAGTAACAACCGAACCTGAAAAGAAGCTGAATCCGAGTGCAAATGAAAAGCGTGCAAAAGAAAAGGGTCGAACATGTCCACAATTTGATGCATGTAGAGGTAATAAACGCTTCACAAGCCACTTTGAGGTGTATCCTAGTTCACATCTAGTGTGTTCAAGTTCATCTAGAACTCACCAGAAAAAACACACCAGCCTCCCCCAACACTGTGGGAGCCAAGCAAAGGAGCACCGTGCAACACACCGCCTCCCCAAACCCCCGCGGCCGGTCGCACCGACGCCGAATCGGCAGCGGGCTACTCACCCTCAGCATGGCGCTGAGCCCCCTCGCAGCACTGGGCACCACCGCCCACGCCACAGAAGACCCCGACGCCGTCAAGCAGGTACTCAGCGAAAGCATGAAGAACGCCAGCGGCACCGTCACCGCCTTCGTCCGCTTCAAGGGTAAGGGCGCATTCGAGCAGACCCAGCCCGCAGGCGTACTCGCTGGCACGCAGGCACCCGTCAACCGCAGCTCGCAGGTGCAGGCAATCGCCTCCCAGGTGCAGAGCCAGGCACAGCAGGTCAGCAGCCAGTCCGGCGCGCAGGTCCTCTACACCACCCACAACGCAGTACGCGGCGTGGCAGTGCGCGGTGACGCCGAGTCCATCAAGGCACTCGCCAACCGCTCCGACGTAGAGAAAATCTCGCCCATCCTGCCCAAGTACCGCCAGAACGCGGGCGCCGCCATTGACGCAGGCTCCCTCGCCACCTGGACCGGCACCACCAACCCCGCCGGCGCGGGCGGATACACCGGCAAGGGCGTGAAGATCGCCGTCATCGACTCCGGTATCGACTACACCCACACCGACTTCGGCGGTAGCGGCAAGCTCGAAGACTACGAGAAGGCATCCAAGCTCACCGAGTTGCCCTCCGCAGACTCCGGCCTGATTAACCGCACCAAGGTTGCTGGCGGCTACGACCTCGTTGGTGATGCCTACGACGGCACCAATACCGCAACCCCCGACGGCAACCCGCTCGACTGCACCACCGGCGGCCACGGCACCCACGTGGCGGGCACCGCGGCAGGCTACGGCGTGAACGCCGACGGCAGCACCTTCACCGGCGACTACTCCAAGCTCACCGCAGAGCAGCTCAAGACCATGAAGATCGGCCCCGGCGTTGCCCCCGAGGCTGAAATCTACGCCTTCCGCGTCTTCGGCTGCAGCGGCAGCACCAACGTCGTTATCGAGGCGCTCGACCGCACCCTTGACCCCAACGGTGACGGCGACTTCTCCGACCGCGCGAACGTGGTCAACATGTCCCTCGGCGGCGAATTCTCCCCGCAGGACGACCCCGAAGCCTACGCCGTTGACGCGCTCACCCGCGCCGGTGTGCTCTCCGTAATCTCCGCGGGTAACGCCAACGACTACAGCCTGCGCGGCGACACCTACTCCAACTCCGGTCACCCCGCCACCGCCTCCAGCGCAATCACCGTGGCTAACGCCTACGGCTCCACCCGCGCCGTCGATGCGGCAGAGCTGACCGACCCCGCCACCGGCACCACCCGCAAGGTACGCGGCGACTACAGCGTCTCCTACCCCTGGGCACAGGCAGGTAGCAAGGAATTCACCGGTGAACTCACCGCAATCTCCGAGAACAACCGCTACGCCTGCAACGCCCTCAGCGCCGCTGAAGCGGCAGCTGTAAAGGGCAAGTGGGTGCTCATCGACTGGGCTGAAGCTAACGGTGACCTCACCTGCGGCTCCAAGGTGCGCTTCGATAACCTGCAGGCGGCAGGCGCCAAGGGCGTACTGCTTGCAGGCCATGACGAAGAGCCCGGTCTGGGTATTGCCGGTAACGACACCCTGCCCGGTTTCCGCCTGGCAGCATCCGCCGCTAAGGACCTGCGCGCACAGATCGCCGCAGCAGAAGCGGCAGGTAAGCCCCTCACCGTGCGCCTCGGCAACGATCTGAAGTCCTCCCTGCGCGTGGACACCGACAAGCTGGATCAGCTGAACCCCATGAGTGCCCGCGGCTTCCACGGCAGCTACGGCTACACCAAGCCCGACATTGCGGCACCCGGCTCGTACATCACCTCCGCGGCGGTAGCGACCGGTAGCAACTCCGTGACCTTCAGCGGCACCTCCATGGCGGCACCCTACGTGACCGGCTCCGCCGCCCTGGTCATGCAGAGCCACCCGACCTACACCCCCGCACAGGTCAAGTCCGCCCTCATGAACACCGCCACCCACGATGTGCGCACCGAATCCGGTGCTGCATACGCGGTGGATCGCGTGGGTGCTGGACGAGTCGACACCCTCGCTGCCGTGCAGTCGAAGTCCCTCGTCTACAACGCTGACAAGAGCGGTACCGTGTCCCTGAGCTTCGGCGTGCTCGAGTACGCACCGGATGCGGGCGTTCAGACCCTCACCCGCGAGGTGACGGTCGAGAACACCGATTCCGTGGCGCACACCTACGCCCTGTCCTACGCTGAAAGCACTAATATTCCCGGCGTGGAATATTCCTTCCCTTCCTCGGTCACCCTCGCACCCGGTGAGACGAAGAAGTTCGAACTGAGCGTGCGCATCGACCCGTCCAAGCTGGAGAAGACCCGCGACGCGGCAATGGACGCAACCCAGAACGCAACTGACTACTACACCGGCAACGAAACCGTTCCCGCACAGTACCGTCAGTACATTGCCAGCGCATCCGGCCGACTCGTCCTTACTGAAGACGGCACCAAGGCACTGCGCCTGCCCGTTCACGTGGCACCCAAGCCCGTGAGCACCATGCACGCTGCCGAAGACACCGTCACCTTCACCCAGAAGCCCTCTAGCGACGAGGCACAGAAGGCAGACACCGGCTGGACCAAGTCCCAGATTTCGCTGCGCGGCACCGAGGTCAACCAGGGCGGCTACCGCTCCCTGCTTGGCGCTTTCGAGTACGGTGCGAGCGTGGACCGTGTAGCTCCCACCTCGCTGTCGTTGAACAGCAACGTTAAGGCGAACCTGCAGTACGTTGGTGCTTCCTCGGATGCGCCCGCGCTGAAGGCAGCCGGCGGCAACGCCGATGACGGCACCCTGCGCTTCGGTATCTCCACCTGGGCGAACTGGGATGTTGTCTCCTACGAGAACACCTTCACCGTAGAAATCGACACCGACGGCAACAACCGTGCCGACTACAAGCTGGTCACCGACCGCGCTAAGGGCCTGGACTACCCGCTGGTTCGCCTCTACGGCTACAAGAACGGCAACCTCGTTGAGCTCGCCTACTACCCGCTCAACGGCGCCTGGGGTGATGTGGACACCAACATGATGGACACCAACACCCTCATCATGGGTGCACCCCTCAAGGACCTGGGCCTGACCAGCGCAAACAACCCGGACATCCAGTACCGAGTCAGCGCAACCACCCAGTACGAGTGGGGTAACGTCAGCGAAACCGGCTGGATCAAGTACCGCCCCTTCAGCCCCAAGCTGTGGTTCAGCGGCGATTCCTCCGCCGTGGCTGGCCTCCACCCGGATGCCCCCACCACCACCCTGACGGCGCACCGCTCCGCTGACGCAATCCCCGCGCTCGGCGAATCCGGTACCCCCGCCAAGGCGCTGCTGCTACACCTGCACAACGGCACCGGCGACCTCTCCGGCACCAACGGCGCCAAGGGCAACCGCGCCGAGGTGCTGAACATCAAGGAGCAGCAGACCGAGTACATCACTCCGTCCCGCTTCACCGATGTGAAGAACGGCGACCAGTTCTACACCGAGATCTCTTGGTTGGCTCAGCGCGGCATCACCACCGGCTACCCGGACGGCACCTACCGCCCGCTGGAGTCCGTGGAACGTGGCGCAATGGCGGCGTTCTTCTACCGCATGCAGGGTTCCCCGCAGTTCACCGCCCCCTCCACTCCGAGCTTCAAGGATGTGCCCACCACGCACCCCTTCTACAAGGAGATTGAGTGGATGAAGGCTCAGGGCATCACCACCGGCTACTCGGACGGCACGTTCCGCCCCTCCGCACCGGTGAACCGTGACGCGATGGCTGCGTTCTTCTACCGTGCAGCGGGTTCCCCGCACGTGGATCTGCCCGCAACCAGCCACTTCAGCGATGTTTCCACCGATAACCAGTTCTACCGTGAAATCACGTGGCTGGCTTCGAAGGGCATCAGCACCGGCTGGCCCGACGGCACCTACCGCCCGGTAACCCCCATTGCCCGCGACGCGATGGCGGCGTTCATCTACCGCTACACCGAGAAGGTTGCTAACCAGACCGGCCGCTAGACGGTAGTGAACCGTTAGCGAACAGTTCGGGTCCCCTCCCGCCTCCTGCATGGGGTGGGAGGGGCACCCGGAACCGGCAGGCTCCGGGGCTTAAAATCCCGGGACCTCTCAAGTTTTGGTGGCGGTTTCACCGGCGGACACGCTCACTCGTCGTCTGCCGGTGGAGCCGCCTCCGCGTATCACCGATACACAACCACAGAGCACACAGCACTATCGAAAAATAGAAAATCCGAAGGAGGATTCCATGACAACGCCTCATGCGCCACGCCGCAGAATGAAGGCTGTCGGTGCGACCGGTTTGAGTGCAGCTCTTGCCCTTACTCTCGGCGTTCCCGCCACTTTCTCTGCAGCTCACGCTCAGAGCCCCCAGCAGGTCGAAGGAAGCACTGCGAGCGCATCCGGTAACGCTGCCTCGCGTATCAGCCCGGGCCTGCAGAAGGCTGAAGGCCAAATCACCGTGTATGTGCAGTTCAAGGGCAAGGGCGCGTATGAGCAGACCCAGTCCGCGGCTGTTCTGGCACGTAAGGAGGCGCCGGCGAACCGTCAGGCGCAGGTGCAGGCTATTGCAGCCCAGGTGCAGTCGCAGGCTCAGTCTGTGGCGGCTGCTTCTGGCGCGAAGCTGATGTACACCACGCATAATGCGATGCGTGGTGCGGCGATTACTGGTGATGCTGCGCAGATTCGTGCGTTGGCGGAGCGCCCGGATGTGGAGCGTATTTCGCCGATTATCGCGAAGGAGCGTATGAACTCCGGTAGCGAGATTGATACGAAGACTCTTGCCACGTGGACTCGTGAGAATACGGGGTACACGGGTAAGGGCGTGAAGATTGCGATTGTTGACTCCGGTGTTGACTACACGCACGCTGATTTTGGTGGCCCGGGTACGGTGGATTCGTACCTGAAGGCTAAGGCGATGACGGAGCTTCCGTCCGCTGATTCGGGCCTGATTGATCGTAATAAGTTCATTGGCGGCATTGACTTGGTCGGTGATGACTACAATGCGTCGGTGGCTGAGAAGTCGACTCCGCAGCCGGATAATAACCCGCTGGACTGCCGTCCGGATGGTTTCGGTTCTGGCGGTCACGGCACCCACGTGGCGGGTACTGCCGCCGGTTACGGTGTGACGGCGAACGGTACGACTTACCGTGGCGATTACAAGAACCTGACGGAAGAGCAGCTGAAGGGCATGTCCATTGGCCCCGGTACTGCTCCTGAGGCTCAGATTTTGGCGATTCGTGTGTTCGGTTGCTACGGCAATTCGAGTGTTGTGATGAAGGCGCTTGATACCGTGATGGACCCGAATGGTGACGGTGATTTCTCTGACCGCGCCGACATTGTGAACCTGTCGCTCGGTGGCGAGTTCGCCCCGGCTGACGACCCTGAGTCGTACATGATTAACACGATGGCGCGCCAGGGTGTGTTCACTGTGGCTGCTGCCGGTAACGCCAATAACTACAACGGTGTGGGTGACACCTACTCTGATTCGGGTAGCCCCGCGAATGCGGCTGCCGCACTGTCGGTGGCGAACGCCTACGGCTCCACTCAGCCGATTGACCGTGTCCGCGTGACCACGAAGACTGGTTTGGAGTGGTTGCAGGGTGATTATTCGGTGAACTTCGATTATTCGAAGGCATCCGCTGATCAGCTGCGCGGCGAGGTTGTTGCCGCGCCGAAGCGTAACCGTTACGCTTGCGAGGCTTTCACCGCTGAAGAGGCGAAGGCTTTGAAGGGTAAGTGGGTTTACTTCGAGTGGGATCAGGACGATTTGACGTTCCCGTGCGGTTCGAAGGTGCGTTTCGATAACGTTCAGGCTGCCGGCGGTCTTGGCGTGGTGATGGCCGGTAAGGCTGAGCGCTACACGATCGGCATTGGTGGTAATGCGACCATTCCGGGTCTGCGTCTGACTGCTTCTTCGACGAAGGACCTGGAGAAGGCCCTGGCTGCCGGTCCGGTGACCGTTGAGATGAACCTGGACTACAAGGCTTCGGGTCGTAGCACCCACTCGCACGCTTTTGATCTGAATTCCTCGAGTGCTCGCGGTCAGCACGGTTCTGACGGCTTCATTAAGCCTGACCTTGCGGCACCGGGTACTGAGATTGTCTCTGCCGCTGTGGGTATGGGTAATAAGGGCGTTTCCTTCACCGGTACCTCCATGGCAACCCCGCATGTTGCCGGTGTTGCCGCTCTGGTGATGCAGGCGCATCAGGATTACAACCCGCAGATGATTAAGGCTGCGCTGATGAACGGCGCGTCCACCCCGATCAAGAATGAGCAGGGTACGCAGTACGCGGTGGATCGTGTGGGTACGGGCATGGTGAATGCTCGCGCCGCCGTGGACGCGAAGGTCATTGCGTACGATGCGAAGACCCCCGAGCGTGTTTCGACCGCGTTTGGTGTGCTGGAGTACACCCCCGATTCGGGTATTCAGACTGTTCAGCGTGAAATCGTTCTGGACAACACCGATTCGCAGGCTCACACCTACACTCTGAACTACGAGGCAAGCACGACCATCCCGGGTGTGGAGTACTCCTACCCGCAGCAGGTGAGCGTGGGTGCCGGTGAGCGTAAGAACGTGACCGTGACCGTGCGTATTGACCCGTCCAAGCTGGAGAAGACCATGGACCCGGCGATGAGCGCCGACCAGGTTGCTCAGGACTGGACGAACGGTAAGACTCTGGCTGCTGGTAAGCGCCAGTACATTGCGAGCGCTTCTGGTCGCCTGATTTTCTCTGAGAATGGTCGCGAGGCGATCCGCCAGTCGATTCACGTAGCACCGAAGCCTGTTTCGGCGATGCGTGTTGATGCGTCCCGCATTGATTACAAGGGCACTGCCGATAAGGAGTCCACGGTGACTCTGCGCGGTACGACCCTGAACCAGGGCGGTTACCGTTCGCTGCTGGGTGCGTTTGAGCTGGGTGCGGTCAGCGACCGTATTCCGTCCGGTCAGCTGAAGCTGCCGTCGAACCAGGCTGTTGACCTGCAGTATGTGGGTGCCGCCTCGGATGCTCCGGCGTTGAAGGCTGCCGGCAAGAACCCGAACGATGGTTCTCTGTTCTTCGGTATTTCGACCTGGGGCACCTGGGACAGCATGCACTGGGGCCGTCAGGTACAGGTGCAGATTGATACGAACAACGACTCCACCGCAGATTACGTTCTGGAAGTAACCCGCGAGAAGGGTCTGGACTACCCGCTGGTGAAGGTCTGGTCCATCTCCGGTAACGCATCCACCGTGGTGGCTCGCTACCCGCTGAACAGCGCCTGGGGTGACACCGACACCAACATCATGGACACCAACACCATGATTCTGGGTGTGCCGCTGAAGGACCTGGGCCTGACCGCTGAGAAGGCTCAGACCATCAAGTACACGGTGCAGACCGACACCTGGTACAACGATGGCAACCCCTACGTGGACACCACCTCGGCTATCGAGTACTCCCCCTTCAAGCCCGGTGTTTGGTTCACCGGTGAGGAGTCGGGCGTGCCCGGCCTGTTCGTGGACCGTGACGGCGGTCAGCTGACCGTTCACCGCAAGAACAACAACAAGGAGCGTCAGGCTCTGTTCCTGCACATGCACAACGCGACCGGTGACCTGAGCGGCCGTAAGACCGCTAACGGTGTTGCCGCTGGCGACCGTGCGCAGGTCGTGAAGGTGGCTCGCACCATCCAGGATGCACGCTTCACCGACGTTCCGGCGGATAACCAGTTCTACCGTGAAATCACGTGGATTGCTGCCCGTCAGATTGACCGCGGCTACCAGGACGGCACCTTCCGCCCGCTGAACAACATGGACCGCGCAACCATGGCTGCGTACTTCTACCGTATGAGCGGCTCGCCGCAGTACACCGCGCCGTCCACCCCGAGCTTCTCGGATGTTCCGCTCAACCACCCCTACTACAAGGAGATTGAGTGGATGAAGGCTCAGGGCATCACGACCGGCTGGCCCGATGGTACGTACCGTCCGGAAGGTTCGGTGAACCGTGACGCGATGGCGGCGTTCTTCTACCGTTACGCGGGTTCGCCCGAGTACACTGCCCCCGCGCAGGCTCGTTTCACGGACGTTCCGACCGACAAGCAGTTCTACCGCGAGATTTCGTGGCTGGCTGAGCAGGGCGTGACCACCGGTTGGCCCGATGGTTCGTTCCGTCCCGTGGAGCCGGTGCACCGCGACGCTATGGCGGCGTTCGTGTACCGCTACAGCACGGGTGTGCTGAAGGAAAGCCCTGAAATCTAAGGGTTCGTAAGGTTCTACCTCAGCAGGTTCTACCGAGGGAGCCGTACCGTTGCAGTTTATCTGCGGCGGTGCGGCTCCCTTTTTTGTGGCCGGGTGCTTTCTATTGACGCGTAATGTTCCGTAATACGAGTCTGACTAGGTTATATAAAGAATCGTTGAGACAATGAATGAAGGTTTCTTCACCAGGCGGCACGAACCTTGACGTTCACGCCGCATGGACACGCCATACGGACACGCCGGAGGTGCACCGCAGACACGCTGTAGACATACTGCAGACGCAGTGCGGACGCACCGTAACACTCTCGGTGCAGAACCCTCCGTGCAGAACCCACAGCGTAGAACCCGCAGTGAAGAAACCGCTAAGAAACACACCCATCCCTCAAAGAATCAAGGAGCATTCAGTGGCAACCTTCCCTGAAGCTGCCCCCGCGCGAGCAGCCCGGCACACACACCCGGGCCGCCTCAAGCAGCTGGCACGTAGCTGCGGCGCACTCACCCTGGGGCTCACCCTCGGGCTGACCGCCCTGCCGTTCGGTACCGCCGCCTACGCGGCACCGGGCGTAGTACGCGGCGCAGACCGGGACGCACCCCACCATGACACCGGCACCGGCGAGAACAACAACGAAGTTCTCTCCCCCAGCCTGGACGGCGCCACCGGCGAACGCGCCGTGTTCGTCCGCTTTAAGGGTCAGGGTGCGTACGCCCAGACTCAGCCGGATGCGGTCCGCTCCCGCGCGCAGGCACCCGTCAACGCGCAAGCACAGGTGCAGGCGATTCGCGCCAGCGTGCAGCAGCAGGGCGCCTCCGCGGCGAAGGAATCCGGCGCGCAGGTCCTGTACACCACCCACAACACGATGCGCGGCGTGGCGCTCTACGGTAACGTCGAGCAGATTCGTGCGCTCGCAAACCGTGACGATGTGGAACGCATCAGCATCATTGAGGACATGGCGCCGCAGAACAGCGGTACCCTCCTCGATACGGACACGCTCTCCGTATGGGCGAAGAGCCCGGCGAACCCCGCCTCCACCGGCTACACCGGCAAGGGCGTGAAGATTGTCGTGCTCGACACCGGTATTGACTACACGCACGCCGATTTGGGCGGCCCCGGCACGCAGGAAGCCTTCGAGAAGGCGAAGGCATCCGACACGATTCCCGAGGGCAGCTACGATCCGAAGAAGTTCCTCGGCGGCTACGACCTGGTCGGTGACGACTACAACTCCGCTAAGAAGGAAACCTCCACCCCGCACCCGGATAACAACCCGCTCGACTGCGGCGGCCACGGCAGCCATGTGGCGGGCACCGCGGCAGGCTACGGCGTGAACGCGGACGGCTCGACCTTCCACGGCGACTACTCCAAGCTCACCGAAGAGCAGCTCAAGGACATGAAAATTGGCCCCGGCTCCGCACCGGACGCCCAGCTGATTGGTCTGCGCATCTTCGGTTGTAAGGGCACCACCGCGTTCGTCCCCAAGGGCCTGGACCGCGTGCTCGACCCCAACGACGACGGCGACTTCTCCGACCGCGCCGACATCGCAAACCTATCGCTCGGCAACGAGTTCGGCGTATTCGATGAGACTGTGAACTACGCGGTCGGCTCCCTCTACCGCGAGGGCATCCTCTCCGTGGTTGCGGCGGGTAACGCCAACAACTACAACGCCGTGGGCGACACCTACTCCAACTCGGGCGGCCCCGGCACCAGCGCCTACGGCCTGACCGTGGCGAACTCCATCGGCTCGACCCAGCTGGTGGACCGCGTGAAGATTCTCGCCCCCGCGAACGAGGCGGACACCTACGGCGACTACTCGGTGAACTTCGACTATTCGAAGGCGACCGAGGAGCAGTTGCGCGGCACGGTGGTGCGTGCCGCCTCCCGCAACCGCTACGGCTGTGAGGCATTCACCGAAGAGGAAGCCGCCGCTTTGAAGGGCAAGTGGGCTCTCATTGACTGGGCGGACGCTGACGGCTCCGCACCGTGCGGTTCGAAGGTGCGCTTCGACAACCTGCAGGCGGCTGGTGCAACCGGCGTGGTGCTCACCTCGAACACTGAGGTCGGTGACACCGCTATCGGCGGTAACTCCGGTATTCCGGGCGTGCGCCTGGCAAAGAGCCAGGTGGACCGCCTTTCCGCGCAGATTGATTCGGGTGAGCTGACCCTGCAGCTCGGCGAGAACCTGCGCGACTCGATTCGCGTGCCCAACGGCAAGCTGGATCAGGCGAACACCTCCACCGCGCGTGGTCTGCACGGTTCGCACGGCATCACCAAGCCAGATGTTGCGGCACCGGGCACGAACATTTCCTCCATCGAGGTTGGTAGCGGTACCGGTTCGAGCGTGAAGACCGGTACGTCCATGTCCACGCCCTTTGTTGCCGGTGTTGCGGCACTGATCATGCAGGCGCACCCGGAGTACGGTCCGCGCATGATTAAGACCGCTATCATGAACACCGCCGACCACCACATGCAGGACGCCTGGGGCAACCCCTACGCGGTGGACCGTGTGGGTACCGGCCGCATCAACACGCGTGCGGCGGTGGCTGACCGCGTCATGCTGTTCAACGCGGCACGCCCCGAACAGGTTTCGGACACGTTCGGCGTGCTCGAGTACACCCCGAACGCCGGCGTGCAGACCCTGCAGCACCGCGTGAGCGTCGAGAACACCGACTCGGTGGCGCACACCTACACCCTGAACTATGAGGGCAGCACGAGCATCCCGGGTGTGGAGTTCTCCTACCCGCAGTCCGTGTCTGTGGGTGCCGGCCAGAAGGCAACGTTCACCGTGACGGTGCGCATTGACCCGTCGAAGCTGGAAAAGACCCGCGACCCGTCCATGTACCCGAACCAGGATTCGGTGAACTACTCGACCGGTACGGTGACCATTTCGGGTGCCCGCCAGTACATTGCGAGCGCTTCGGGCCGCCTGATTCTGACCGATGCTGACTCCTCGGCTGCGGTGAAGACCCTGCGCATGCCCCTGCACGTGGCACCGAAGCCTGTCTCCGCGATGCGTGTGGCTGGCTCCGATATCGCCTTCGACGCGGAGGGCTCCGGCGCGACTGAGCAGACTCTGACCCTGCAGGGAACCGCAGTGGATCAGGGCGGTTACCGCTCCCTGCTGGGTGCCTTTGAGCTGGGCGCTTCGAGCCCGCGCATCCCCACCGCGAAGCTGGGTGTCGGCTCGGATTCCCGCATGGACCTGCAGTACGTGGGTGCCGCCTCGAACGTGGCTGAGTTGAAGGCTGCCGGCAAGGACACCTCCGATGCGCGCCTGTCCTTCGGTATTTCCACCTGGGGTAACTGGCAGGAGGTGACCCCGCGCGGCTCCTACTACGTGTTCGTTGATACCAACAAGGACGGCACGAGCGACTACCGCCTGCAGACGGTGCGTGAGAAGGGCCTGGACTACCCGCTGGTGAAGGTTTCTAAGCGCAGCAACGGCAAGTGGGTGGCAATTGAGAACGCCCTGTACCCGCTGAACGGCACCTGGGGTGATACGGACACCAACATCATGGATTCGAACACCCTGGTGATGACTGTTCCGCTGAGCGTTCTGGGTCTGGACCCGAACGCCGAATCCACCGAGATTTCGTACTCGGTGACCACTTCTAGTGCGTTCTCCGCTACGACCGTGGTTGATACGACTGATTCGGTGGTGTTCAACTATGCGACGCCGAAGCTGTGGTTCAGCGGCGATTCGGCGGGCGTGCCGAACCTGTTCGTGGATGCACCGGAGACTCAGCTGGTGGCGCACCGTAACGGCGACGCGAAGAACGTTTCTGCGCTGTTCCTGCACATGCACAATGCGACCGGCGACCTGTCCGGCGTGAACGGTGCTGCGGGTGAGCGTGCACAGGTTCTGCGTGTCTCTTCGAACTCTGAGGCTACCGCCGCGAGCGCACACTTCAAGGATGTTCCGGCGGATTACCCGTTCGTGAACGACATTAACTGGCTGGCTCAGCGTCGTATTACGACCGGCTACCCGGACGGCACGTTCCGCCCGAACGGTTCGGTGGAGCGCGGCGCTATGGCGGCGTTCTTCTACCGTATGGCGGGTTCGCCGCAGTTCACTGCACCGTCCACTCCGAGCTTTAAGGATGTGCCGCGTGACCACCCGTTCTATAAGGAGATTGAGTGGATGCGCGCCCGCGGTATTACGACCGGCTGGTCGGATGGTACGTTCCGTCCGAATGCTGCGGTGAACCGTGACGCTATGGCGGCGTTCTTCTACCGTTTTGCGGGTTCGCCGGCGTATTCGGCTCCTGTGGCGTCGCCGTTTAGCGACGTGTCGGCCGGTAGCCAGTTCTACCGTGAGATTTCATGGTTGGCTGAGCAGCGTATTACGACGGGTTGGGCTGATGGTTCGTTCCGTCCGGTTCAGCCGATTGAGCGTGGCGCGATGGCGGCGTTCTTGCACCGCTATAACGTGCGTGTGCTGAATAACCGCTAGTCGGATACGGATGTGAGGGCCGTGTTGGGGTGGAGTTTTCTGCCCCGGCACGGCCTTTTCTATGGGCTGTTATGTCTGCGGCGTAGACTTAAGTTATGCGTGAATTACAGGTTCAGAACGGCGATGATGAGACGCTGTCAGCTGCCCAGAATGTCCTCAATCAAGAGGAGCTTCTGAACGTGGCGGCTGACTTCGTTGACCGCTATGAGAGCGTCTTTGAAAATCTAAGCCACTAATATTCCTTTGAAAAAATACCCCCGGCAGATGCTGTACACATCTGCCGGGGGTACTTGTTTGCCTCACCCTGCCCGAGGCGGGCTAGTTAGCGCTGGCGGGCTTCTTTACGGTTGATTTTCTCAATGGCGGATTCCACCTTGGACTTGCGGTGACTGAGCTTCCAGAGGCTAAAAGACTGTAGCAAGGTACTCTTACCTATCTCCACAAGGGAGGGCAGCCCCTGCCCGGTAAGCGCCTCATCGATTTCTTCCGGGGTGGCGCCCTGCTCCTTCATCTGCTCGACGATGATGTTCGCCTCCGCGATTTTCCCCGAGGTGAGCGGGTGGTTTTCGAGGCTGGTTTCGATGTCTACGAGCTCGTCGTAGAGTTCAGTTTTTGTTTTTGCCATGGTGCTGTCTTCACCGTCCTTGGTTGACGTGTTCTGTGGCGTAGCGGGTATGTGGGTGTTCTCCCTCATCACCGGCTATTTTGAACGGTATTTGAACCGTATGTTCATGCTAACAGCCGCACGGGTTGTCGCACAGGGTTTTTACCGGTGAGTATGCTGTGTATTTTCAGGGCTGAAACGATACTGAACCCGCCGCGCGGGTGGGTCTGAACGCACCGTGTGGAACACTACCTCGCCTCCCTCGGCGGTTCACCGCACGGGCTATAAGGTGGAGCGTACACTTAAGTCATGCGTGAATTACAGGCACAGATCATCCGTGAAATGGGCGTCAAGCCCAACATGACCGAAGAGCAGGCACGCGAAGAAGTGGAGCGCCGCATCCAGTTCATCTGCGACTACCTGGAAGCCACCGGAAGCCGCGGCCTGGTACTGGGCATCAGCGGCGGCATCGACTCCACCCTGGCGGGTCGCCTCTGCCAGCTGGCGGTGGACCGCCTCAATGAGCGTGGCCGCACCACCGAGTTCGTGGCGGTGCGCCTGCCCTACCGTGTGCAGCACGACGAAGAGGACGCGCAGGAGGCGCTGCGTTTCATCCAGCCCACCCGCTCCCTGACCTTCAACATTGCCGAAGCCGTGGATGGTTTCGACAGCGCCTACACTGCCGCGACCGGCGAGCAGATCAGCGACTTCAACAAGGGCAACGTGAAGGCGCGCGCCCGCATGATCGCCCAGTACGCGATTGCTGGCGACCCCGGCTACCTGGTGGTCGGCACCGACCACGCGGCGGAGTCCATTACCGGCTTCTTCACGAAGTTCGGTGACGGCGGCGCGGACCTGCTGCCGCTGTACGGCCTGAATAAGCGCCAGAACCAGCTGCTGCTGCGTGTTTTGGGTGCCTCTGAGCGCCTGTGGGCTAAGCCGCCGACTGCTGACCTGTTGGACGGCGTGCCCGGCCGCACCGATGAGGATGAGCTGGGTCTGACCTACCCGCAGATTGACGACTACCTGGAGGGTAAGGAAATCGACGAGGCGGCAGCGCTGAAGCTGGAGCAGATTTACCTGCGTAGCCGCCATAAGCGCACTACTCCGGTGACGATTTTTGATTCGTGGTGGAAGAACTAGGCGGAAGAACTAGCGCCTCCACTAGCGTAAAGACCAACGCAAAAGCCCCAGCTCCTTTGATGGAGCCGGGGCTTTTGCTATGTTTTCGCAGACCGAGGGCTATGCCTTCTGTTCGGGCTGTGCAGCGGTAGCCTGAGCGTCAAATTCCTCAGAACCTTCAGCTTCTACCTCAGGCTCAGCCGGGGGCACCTTTGAGCCGCCCGTAGCGAGGAACAGCACCAGGCCCAGCGCGCAGGCGAGCACCTGGGTGAAGGGGAACGCCCAGGTCAGGCCCTTAAAGCCGAACCACATATTGCCGAAGTACACGGCGGGGAAGAACAGCAGCGCAATGCCGAGGGTCATCAGCATTGCCGGGCCGCCCTTACCGGCCGCCTGGAACCAGGACACGAACACGATGCTGACCGCGTTGAACACGGCGGCGAGCATCAGCGCGACCAGGACCTCTTCACCGGTGGAGACCAGGCGCTCATCACCAACCACGGCGAGCAGTTCGCGACGGAAAATCAGCACCGGAATGGTGATGGCCGCGGAGGTAATAACCGACAGGATCGTTGCGGTGCGCAGCGCCTGCTTCACGCGGGCGCCGTTGCGGGCACCGTACGCGTAGGCGTACAGCGGGATACCGCCCATGCACAGGCCCATGCACAGCATTTCGGGCACCATGTTCAGGCGCATTGCCAGGCCGAACGCCGCCACGGTGTCGTCACCGTAGGAGGCGGCAAGGTTGTTCAGCAGCAGGGCGGCGAAGATCAGGTTCAGGCTCTGAATGAGCTCAGCGGCACCGACTGCAACCACGGGCTTGATGATGGCGGGGTCGAGGGAGAAGTCGCGGATGTTCGCGGAGAAGTTCTCGCTCTGACGCATCAGGAACAGCAGGTAGTACAGCATGGACGCACCGTTGGCCAGTAGCATCGCCCAGCCGGAACCGGCAATACCCATGCCCATGATGGCAATGAACAGCACGTCGAAGATGCAGGTGACGACGGTGCCGACAATAATGCCGTACATGGACTGCTTGGCGTAGCCTTCGGAACGGACCAGCTGTTCGAGGGTGAACATGCCAATGGCGAGGGGCGCTCCGAGGAACATGAGGTGCACGTAGATGCGGGTCGGTTCGTAGGAACCGCCGGAGGCGCCCATGATGCCGGTAATCGGGTCGGCAAGGATGAAGCCGATAGCGGCCGCGATAACGCCTACACCGAGTGCCGAGTAGAGCGCGAAGGAGGTGACGCGGTGGATTTCGTGGGCGGGCTGGCCTTCGCCAAGCTTGCGGGAGGCGAGGGTGGAGGCGCCCAGACCGAACAGGCCCGCGATTGCCATGATGACGCCGAAGACGGGCACGCCGTAGCCGGTGGCGGCGAGCTCTTCAACGCTGCCGTAGTGGCCGACGAAGTAGGAGTTCACCACGTTGTAGATGCTGGTGATGGCGAGGCCCAATGCCATGGGCACGCCGAGGGAGAGGAGCGCCTTGAGGATGGGGGCGTCTTTGAGCAGGTAGATGTTCTGCGGGTCTTCGCTTGCGCCATGCGGACCGTGGGGACCCTGAGGGCCGTGCGGGCCGTGTCCTGCGGCGGGTGCACCGTTGTTGGGCGCGGTGTTTTCGGAGGCGCCGTTTTTGGGCGCGGTGTTTTCAGTCTGCTGAGGTGTCATAGATTCCTGTGGTTCTGGTCTGTGTTGTGCCCGGTGCGCGGTGATTGACGTGGCAAAAAGCACGATCCGCGCGAAAAACGGGCTAGTGTATTGTACCGTCTCCAGGTAGTGGTGGGTCTAGGGGTTTAGACATAAAAGTGACGAGGCGCCCCTCCCCCGCTGTTCGGGGTGGGACGCCTCGCCTCATACATATTGCGCATATCGCACGTAAGAGCGTGAACTATTCGAGCTCAATCGGGCCGAGCACACGCATCACCTCAATGTCCAGGCGTTCCTGGATCTGGTGCAGTACGTTCGTGTCGATTCTGCCTTCGTCGCGCAGACGCTTGAGAATGTCGCGCTGAACTTCGATCACGCCCAGGCGCAGTTCCTTTTCCTGTTCGTGCGATTCGAGCACCTTCAGCACGTTTTCGGGGGTATCGTCGCCGTGCACGTGCAGGGTGTGCAGGTTGCGGTACATACTCATGTGGAACATGTGCTCTTCCGCAATGCGGTCGATGACTTCCTGGGGGGCGTTGATGCGTCCACCAATCTCCTGGATGGAGTCGAAGGACTCAGCAATCATGGTGCGGATTGCTTCGTTCATTTCTTCTTCTTCGCTGTTGTCGACCGGCAGGTTCGCCCAGCGGATCACGGCGGGCAGCAGCATGCCCTGCACGACCATGGAGCACAGCACCACGCCGGACACCACGAAGATCACGAAGTCGCGGTATTCAACACTTGCCGGGATGGACAGCGCCACCGCCAGGGACACGCCGCCGCGCAGACCCGCCATAGTGGAGAGGATGCGGCCGCGGTGGGTGTCGCGCATGGTGCGCTGCTTTTTGCGGCGGTCCAGAAGATGAACCATGAAAATGTAGATCTGCAGGAATACGTAGCGGATGACTATGCAGGCAATCCAGGCGACCAGCACAACGAGCAGGCCGTAGCTCCAGGTGGTGCCGTAGAGGTTAATGGTGACGCCCATACGTTCCACGGCGGTGGGCAGCTGCACACCGACCATGACGAACAGCACAGCGTTCATGACGAAGGTGATGAACGCCCAGGTGGGCAGACCGTAGCTGCGGTTATGCGGTTTGATGGTGTCCGGGCCGTAGTAGGTGAGGAAGAACGCCGCAACCACGACAGCAACCACGCCGGAGCCCTTCATATCGGGGAAAGGCTCGATCTTCTCCGCGAGCAGGAACGCGATGAAGGGCACGGTCAACATGAAGCAGGTGAACCACATCGGGTTATCGATGTGGGCACGAATCTTGTTGGCTACCCAGCCGACCGCCAGGCCGACCAGAATACCGATGAGGAAGGAGAAGAAGAACATGCCGCTGGAGTGGCCGAGGGACAGTCCCTGACCGGCGGCTACCTGCAGCGCGAGGGTCAACAGCACGAGGGTCGTGCCGTCGTTGATGAGCGCCTCAGCCTTGAGGGTGGTGATGGAGGACTTGGGCAGTTTACCGTTGAGGGTTGCGACAGCGACGGCGTCGGTGGGTGCGAGCGCCACACCGATGAGCAGTGCCGCACCCCAGGCGCTCACGCCGGTGAGCTCGTGCAGAATCCCGGCGACGCCGAAGGCGGTCACAATGACCAGCAGGGTTCCGGTGAGGATAATGCCGCCGATGCGGTTGCGCGCTTCACGCCATGAGGTGTTGCGGGCTTCCCAGAAGAGCATGATGGGCAGG
>ERZ772953.107-NODE-107-length-21526-cov-8.580318_pt1 | contig 21526 bp, 14 predicted proteins | sample MGYA00580685_ERZ772953 | MGnify/ENA primary metagenome ERZ772953 (study PRJEB29015, sample SAMEA2738080) | human oral metagenome | biome: human oral; feature: human-associated habitat; material: saliva | place: China | collected 2209 ...
AACACCTTCCCATGTAGGAGAAGATTCAGCGTGCTGATTCCCCGAATGGTTCCTTCCTGAGAGTTTTTGTTGAAAGGTTGAGTGTGCGGTCAATGCGGATGCGGCGGCAGAAGTCCTCATCATGGCTCACCACGATGAGTGCGCCGGTGTAGGCTTCGAGCGCCTGCACCAGCCAATCCACCGAAGAAATATCGAGGTTATTCGTCGGCTCATCCAGCATGAGTAGCTGCGGTACCGGATCAGCCAGAAGCACCTGCGCCACCGCTGCACGGAAACGCTCACCGCCGGAAAGGTCGCCGGTCTTGCGGTGCACGCTCTCGCGACGGAAAAGTAAACGTGCCAGCTGATCGCGCAGGCTTTGCTCGCTCACGCGCCGGTTTGCCTGTTGTACGCACTGCAGGAGGGTTAGTCGCGGGTCGAGACTAATGCGCTGAGGAACGTACGCTCCCTCGATGCAGTACTCAACACGGTAGGTGGGCTGCACGGGGGAGAGGTAGTCCGCATCGCCTGCGTGGGCGATAGCGTTCAAAAGGGTGGTCTTGCCGCTGCCGTTTGCACCGGTGATGCGCAGGTGTTCGGGCCCGCTGAGAATCAGATGTTCGGGGTGCTCGGTCGGGGTTTCCCTCTGAGATTTACCGCCCGTAGTATTGGGCGGCAAATGTGGAGAATCAACCCCGGTCGGTTGCTGAACCGTAGATATTTCACGTGAAACCCGGTGAGAGTCAACCCTACTCAACTCCAGCACCTTGCGTCCCGCGGGTAGGGGTTGCTGGCTCAGTTCGGCATAGATTTTCTCCTGCACGTGCAGGCTCTTTTGGGCTTCTCCAACTGCTGCACGTGCATCCGCCACCATGCTTTCGTGGGCTGTGTGAAGTTTCCCGGCAGAGCGCTCTGAACTGTTTTTATCCAGGCCCATAGCCATGCCAGGCTTCCGCTTTGACCGTTCAAATTCGCGGCCTCGGCGGGCGTTGCGATCGAGCTTAATCTGGTTCTCGGCGCGCTCACGCACAGCCTTACGTGCCTCATTCTTCGCCTCGGTCACGCGCCGCTGAGCTGCCTGCTGTTCGGTCTCCAGTGCTTGCCGGTAGGTGCTGTAGTTACCTTCGAAGAGGCGTAGATGTCCCAGCCCCTGGTGGTCGGCGTAAAGCTCCGCAATCACGTGCATGCGCTCCAGCAGATCGCGATCATGGCTGATGATGAGCGCCGGGCAGGGTAGCGCCTCCAGGGTTTCGAAGAGCTGCGCCTTCGCCGAGGAATCCAGATTATTCGTCGGCTCATCGAGCAGAATGAACTCGGGATCGGAAACCATGAGTGAGGCAAGTGCGGCGATAACCGCCTCACCCCCGGAGAAGCTACGCATCTGGCGAGCAAAGAGTGCCCGAACAGCCTTCGGGCTATCGCGGTCTACCAGCACCGCCGGGGTGAACCCGTAGGCTGTCAGGATGGTGAGGGTTCGCTCCTCAACATCCCAGGCGTCGCCTATGGTGTCGTAAAGGCAGGGGGAATATTCGCCCGATTCCAGCGCATCAAGCGCCTGCAGTATTTTTGTAATTCCAAAAATATCGGCAAGATGCTGATGCCCACTCAACCCTAAATCTTGCGGTAGGTACGCTATGTGCGGTGGGGTGCTGATTATGCCTTGACTAGGGTTTATGTCGCCAAGAATAAGTCTGAAGAGGGTAGTTTTTCCGGCGCCATTATCGCCGATAAGCCCGGTGAGTGGCGCAGAAAATACCGCGGAAAGGTCTGTGAAAAGTGGGGGCTCACCCGGATGTGCATACGAAATATGGTCGAGTGTAATGTGGTGTGGCATGGGCCGAGTTCCTTCGAATGGGTGCTCGGATTCCCGCCATCGTAGTGCACGTTAGGCATGAGAATATGAAAAACCCGAGCGCTGTCTGTAGGTACACGTAAGCCCGGGTAGTGGGGTGGACGCATAAAAGCGCATTGACCTGGTGTTGTTGGATCCGGGCTTATGCTCGGTGGGTCATTTCTTTGATGCCTCCTAGATTCCGAATACCGCCCCGGTCGCGCCTTGGGTGGCTTCGGCTCAACAATGCGATCAGCTCTGTAGGTTACCCCCGCGGCGGGGCAACGCGGATAGAGAGCTGATGAATCCAGCATAGGAACTATGTGAGTGGCGGGTCAAGTACCCTCCTATAAAACCTTCTGATAAGCACTGATACTCCCTAGAGAGCACTAGAGGGCACTAGAGAACACAAAAAGAGAGGCGACACCATTCGGTGCCGCCCCTCCTTTTAGGCGTTAAATCTGCGCGCGTAAAACGCGGCTAATGCCCGAAAATAAACGCTATTACGCCTCGTGGCGCTCACGGTACATGCCCAGCGGGCCCGCATCCGCGTACGCCTGAGCGTCGTTGTAACGGTACAGGCGCGGCGGGCGGTGGCGGGTTCCCTCCACGCGGCGGCCGGTGTCAATAATCGACTTCGACGCCGCAATCTGGCGGCGGAAGTTCGCCGGATCCAGGGTGCGACCCAGAATCGCCTCGTACACCTCACGCAGCTGCGCCAGGGTGAACTCCTCACCCAAGAAAGAGTGCGCAATACGCGAGTACTCGACCTTGTTCTGCAGGCGGTAGAGCGCGTACTCAATGATTTCGTTGTGGTCGAAGGCAAGCTCGGGCAGCTCATCCACCGGGAACCAGCGGATGTTCTCGTGCACGCGAGTGTTCGCGACCTCGGTGGCGGGAATCGACGCCCAGTACACCACGGAAACCACGCGCTCGTGATCAGTGCCGGGTGCCGGGTCGGGCTCGCCCACAACGCGGGCGGCACGCGCCTCGGGGGTGCGCAGAACGTCACCGAATGCGTAGAGCTGCTCCAGGTAGCCGGGCTGCAGGTTGGTTGCGCGCTTCAGCGTCGAAGCCGCTGCCTCTTCGAGGGAAAGATTCGGGTTGAGCGGGCCGCCAGGAAGTGCCCACTGGCCCTTATAGGGCTCGCGGAGGCGGCGAACCAGCGGCAGCCACAGGGTCGGGTGGGTTTCGTTTTCCTTGGGACGCAAAGCTAGAATCACGGTCGAAACAGCGAGGGATACAGAGGTGTGGTCCACGTCGTGGTGCTCTTCGACGGCAACTGCGCCGGGAAGAGGCTGGGCTGCGATGCTCATTCAGGCCTCCTGTGCGAATGGGTATCGATAGGTGTGCATACCCTACCCATTTTAAGGGGTTAATAGGGTAAAAATGCACGCAAGGCACCCGCCGACCCGAAAACCGGTATCAACCGCGTCGTGTCAAGGGGAAAAAGTTCAGGTATCGGACACGCAAAGCGCCCCTCCGCACTGCTCAAAAGGCAGAGAGGAGGGGTGCTCCAGCGTCTACTTATGCAACGTCTATCTATGCAATGGTCTAACTATGCAATTTTAGGGTGCATGCCGGGGGCGCAGACTAGTCGATCTGCAGCTCGCCCATTGCGTCCCAGTCGTCGCCGTCAATCAGGCGAGAAATAATCTTCGGGGTTGCGGTCAGCAGCGGACGCATGTCCTTCATCGCCTGCTGGAAGTGGTCAGAGTTCACGTGCGGGCCAGCTGCGTCATCGTTGAAAGCCTCGAGCAGAACGAACTCGTTCGGGTCCTCAACACTGCGGGACCACTCGAAGAACTTGTTGCCTTCCTCGGCGCGGGTTGCCTCGGTGAAAGCGCGGGTCTTCTCGATCCACTGGTCAGCGTATTCGGGCTTGACGGGGAACTTTACAGCAATAAAAATCATCGGAACTCCTTGATGGAAGGGTAGATACGTACCCTTTCAGTTTATGCCCTGGGTGCTTGCCGGTGCTGAAGAATACGGTGCGAGGTAGCGGTTTTAGCTTGTGGCTTTAACCGCTGTCTCGAGTGGCTTTCGTGGTTTTAATGAGCCGCCGCCTTGAGAACCTGCAGGGCGCGTTCCAGCGCCGCACGGTCTGCCGTGATGGCGGCTGCCCTCTGCGGGTTGGCGGAGTCGCCTCCGAACGCCGCGTTGTAGTACATGCCGTCACCCAGAAGCAGCACGGCGCGGGCAATCTGCTCGTCACCAATCTCCGCGAGGATGAGCGCGTGCCAGCCGTCCTGCACGCGTGCCATGGTCTGCTGGGCAAGTTCGTTATTGCTCTGTGCCAGGCGACTCAGGGCAATCAGGGAGCGGTCGAATGGCGAATTATCGGGCGTGGAGGAATTGATGTAGTAGGCGCTTGCCCCCTCGGGTGCCTGTTCCATGGCGGCGAAGTCTTCTTCAGCCAGGGCGAGGGTGCGTTCTGCGAGCGCCTCAAGCAGCGCCTTCTTGGAGGAGAAGTGGTAGAGTAGCCCGCCCTTGGAAACCTTGGCGGCGGTGGCGACGGCGTCGAGGGTTGCGGCGCGTTCTCCCGAGCGAATCAGCAGGTCGACGTAGGTGTCGAGGATGTGTTCGCGGGAGTTGTTGGCGCGCTGTTTTCGGTGGTTGGGGGTGGTCATGGTTACCAGTCTAACCGCTTGAAACTATACCGTCCAGTTGGTATAGTTAATCTTCGTTTGTGGGCCCGCCCGAACCCCTAAAACCTTCGGGTAAGCCCCGAAACCTCACTAAAAGCCCTAGTCCAAAAGACAGGCCGAGCTGATGCCGCCGCGTCCGCCGTATCAGCCGAAACCCCATAGACGCACGAAAACAACCCATGACGAATCACAATCCGCACACCACGGCTCTGCCCATTCACGCCCCCGACCAGAAGACCAAGCGCTGGGCGGCACTCGGCGTGCTCATGCTCCCGGTGCTCCTGGTCTCCATCGACAACACGGTGCTAGCCTTCGCGGTGCCCGCAATCGCTAAGGCGCTGAGCCCCTCCTCCGCGGAGCAGCTGTGGATCGTTGACTCCTACCCGCTGGTGCTCTCCGCCCTGCTCGTGCCCATGGGCGCTATCGGTGACCGTATCGGCCGCCGCAAGCTGCTGCTCATCGGTTCGACCGGCTTCGCGGCGATTTCTGCGCTTGCGGCATTCGCGCCCTCCGCGCTGATGCTCGTGGTTGCCCGTGCCCTGCTCGGTATTTTTGGTGCCATGCTCATGCCGGCAACCCTGTCGATTATTCGCAATATCTTTGTGGATGCGACCGAGCGCCGCATCGCTATTGCCGTGTGGGCTTCGGGCTTCTCCGCCGGTGCGGCGCTGGGTCCGATTGTGGGTGGTTTCCTGCTGGAGCACTTCGAGTGGGGTTCGGTGTTCCTGCTTGCTGTGCCGATTCTGATTCCGCTACTGATTCTTGCCCCGATCATGGTGCCCGAGTCGAAGGACCCGAACCCCAGCCCGGTGGATCCGCTGAGCATCCTGCTGATTATGACCGGCATGACCGGCATTACCTTCGGTCTGACTCACACCTCCGAAACTGGTTTCGATGCGGTGGCTATTAGCACCATCCTTGCCGGCCTGTGCCTCATCGTCCTGTTCGTGCTGCGTCAGCTCAACCGCGAGAAGAACGATATTCAGCCCATGCTGGATGTGCGTCTCTTCCGCAACACCGTGTTCACCGGTGCGATTACTGCAAACCTCATCTCCATGATGGTGGACGTTGGCTTCATCTACTTCGCCTCCCAGCACCTGCAGCTGGTCTCCGGCCTGCCGCCCATGTACGCCGGTATGCTGCTGATTCCCGGTACCCTGGCGACCATTATTGCCGGCCTGGTGATTGCGCGCGTGGCGGTACACTTCCACCCGGCGCAGGTGGTGTCCTTCGGTCTGGCGCTCAACGCTGCCGCGTTCGCGGTGCTCGCCTTCCTGGGTGCGCACAGTGACGTGGTCATTATCCTGATCTTCATTGTGCTCGGTACCGGTATCGGTATTGCGCAGACCATTTCGAACGACCTGATGCTCTCCAGCGTGCCGCCGCGTAAGGCGGGTGCGGCATCCGCGATTTCTGAGACCTCCTACGAGACGGGTGCGGTGCTCGGCACCGTCATCATTGGCGGTATGCTCACCGCCATCTACCGTGCGAACGTCGTCATGCCCGCCGGTCTGGATGAGACTCTCGCCGATAACGCCCACGAAACCCTCGGCGGTGCCGTGTCGGTCGCCAGCCATGTGGGTGGCGAGCAGGCAAACCAGCTGCTCTCCTCCGCATTCGCGGCGTTCGACTCCGGCGTGGTGGTTAGCTCCGCGTTCAGCGCCGTGCTCATGGGCGTTATGGCTGTTATCAGCTACCTCATGATCCGCAAGGCACCGCGCGAAATGAAGCCCGCTGAACACTAACCTGCGCACTAATAACCCAGCGGACTAATTCGGGTACGTATGCCCCGCCTCCTGACGCTACCGTAGCATCAGGAGGCGGGGCTTATTCTTACGCACCCACCTGCGCGTATAAAGGTTCAGCACAGGTGCCGGTGGTACCGTAAAAACAGTAGGCTCACGCCCGAAAAATAGTGGGCTCATGCCCGAAAAAGACACCCCGAAAAAGACCGAGGAACCAGCGGATCCACACACTCAAGGAGGAACGCCACCATGGGACTCAAAGACTGGGTAGCACCCTTTATCACGCTACTCATCGGTGCCAGCACCATCTTCATCTCCTACAAAAACTACCAGGCGCAGGCGGCGGCAAAACCCTCCGAACTGGCACGCCTGGAGCTGTGGAGTAAGCTCCTCACCGAAGCCGGTATGGACATCAGCGCGCTACCCGACCCGGAGAGCCTCACCTCCGACCAGCGCGTCATTCTGGAAAACTACCGGGTCTTCCTCAAACGTGCCTCCCTCGAATCGAAGTTGCGTAAAGTCGGCATCGACAGCAACCGCGTGTTCAGCCTGCTCATGAAGCGTGCGCACTCCTCCGTGAAGCCTACGCCCCTCCCCATTGGCGATTCAATCCGCTACTACCGCCTGATTCTGCGCGGTCTGCTGTACCTCTGGGTGCCTTGCGCGGTGGTGTTCATTGGCGTGCCGATTATCGTGGCAACCATCGCCTACCTGGTGCGTATCTTCACCGGCCAGCCGGTGGACTGGAGCAGCTACAGCCTGCCGCCCATCGCCGTGGTTCTGCTGCTGGTGGGTGCCGGTGCGGTGGGTTCCCTCGTGTACCTGCAGAACCGCATTATCTCCGCGATTATCGCGAACAACGTGTACTTCTACTTCTGGGACATTTACGGCTCCAAGAAGGGCGCCCGCGATTCGAAGCACGCCTACAGCGAGCGCCTGGCCGCTAAAACCTACGCCGACCAGCTGTTCCTGGGTCAGCAGGAGTTTGCGCACCAGTTCCGGCAGAACATGTACATGGCGGGTATCCAGGAGATTGACGAGTACCCGCGCGTGCTCAGCGACACGGGGATGCTACCGCGTAACTACCGGGTCGTGGAAACCACCGAGGGTGAGGACCGTATCGACCGTGCCGTGAACTGGGTGCGCTCCAAGATTGGTTTTGAGCGTCTTGAACCGCGCATCATCTACACGCTCGAACATAAGGACGCGCACAGGGACACGCATAGGGATGAGCGGAAGGATTCCGCGCACGGTGTAGCTCCTGAACAGCCTGTGGACGCGCAGGGCAAGGACACGCAGAAGGCCCCGGAGGTACCCGCATCAGAGGTGCCCGTTTCGGAAGAATCTGTCTCGGAAGAACCCATCGTTGCGGAGGTGCCCGTTGAAGCCCCTGCCGATCCTCCTACTGACGTGCTTGCTGATGTGCCTGCCGGGGATCTAGCTGATGCACCCACCGAGCCCGTCACCGGAAGCGCCGCCGAACCTTCTGCCGCATCTTCTGCCGCATCTGGGGCGGATGATCCCACGGAGGCGTTCAACCCCATCACGCAGAACGCCGCTATCGACGAGAAAGCCATCGACAAGAACGCCGGCGAGAAGCCCAAAAACTAAATAACCCGCCTGGAGCACCAAAATCCGGGCATGAGAAGAGGGTCGCAGCCTACGAATCGCCATTGAATCGTAAGCGTGCGACCCTTTTCCTTTCCCTTCAAGGAAGAGCAGAATCGGAGGTACCGCCCGACCAAGAAGAGTCAAATGATGCGCCCCTCCGCCAGTAGAGGTTGCCTGGCAGAAGAACCCGCTACAGCGGGTCGGCAGAGCGCCCGGCAGAGGAGGCATCACGCCTTAGAAGCTTGGCCCCTGGGGGGGGGTGATTCGCGCTCCGGGTGGGACCTACCCTCTCCCACCCGGAGGCGAATCGTGGGGATGTTCGCAGTGTCATGAAGACATCCCACCGAAACCTCTAACGAACGTTCGGGGTTTCAGTATGAGCGGTATATGAGCCTACCGCAGTCTATGCCGCAACCTCGGGGTTGCGGGAGATAACAACCTTCACCACGTTGTGTTCAGCAGCGTGGGTGAACAGGTCGTATGCTTCCTCGAACTGGTCGAACGTGAAGCGATGGGTTGCCATAGCCTTAGCGTTCAGGCGACCCGAGCGGACCATGTTCAGCAGGTTACCGACGGTGTTGCAGTTGACCAGACCCATGTTGATGCGAACGTTAGAGATCCACATGGTGTTCAGGGGCAGCTCAACGGGCTTGCCGTGCACGCCAGCGTTAGCGATGTTGCCGTAGGGGCGAACAATCTTGGTGCAGGTCTCGAAGGTCTGCGGAACACCCACAGCCTCGATGGCCACGTCCACGCCCAGGCCGTCGGGGGAGAGAGCCTTAATCTTCTCGATGAAGTCCGGGTCGCCCGCGTTGACCTTGTCGGTTGCGCCCAGCTCCAGTGCCTTGTTCATACGGTTCTCGTCGAAGTCGATGGTGATGACGCGGCCAGCACCGCAGAGGTTAGCGGTCATAATCGCGCCCAGACCCACGGGGCCTGCACCCACGACAGCGACGGTGTCGCCGGGCTTGGTGTTGCCGTTCAGAATACCGATCTCGAAGCCGGTGGGCAGTGCGTCGGTGAGGAAGAGGACGTCCTCATCGGTCAGGCCCTCCGGAACCAGGTGAACCGAGGTCTCTGCGTAGGGAACACGCACGTACTCTGCCTGGGTGCCGTCAATCATGTAACCGAAAATCCAGCCGACACCACCAACGGTCTGGCAGTGCGAAGGCTGGTTCGCCTTACAGTAGGAGCACTTACCGCAGCTGGTCACGGCGGGGATGATGATGCGGTCGCCGACCTTCAAGTCAGTCACCGCGGAGCCAACCTCGGTAATGGTACCGACAGCCTCGTGACCGAGGATGCGTCCGTGGTCCACCTCGGGGCAGTCGCCCTTCAGGATGTGCAGGTCAGTACCGCAAATGGTGGTGGTGTCGACGCGGGCGATAACGTCCGTGGGCTCAAGAATGGTGGGGTTCGGGACTTCCTCCCAGGCGCCCTTCTGATCGGGACCGTGGTACACATATGCCTTCATGGTGACTCCTTCATTGAAGCTCTGATGAGGGTGCAGTGACTGCTTTATCACTACATGTATCAACCCATAAGAAATATTTGATAGGTTGTATTTTCATTAAACCCGACGTGTTGAATTAAGCGCTTTTATTACGCGGAGTGTATCTTTTAGTTCTTTAAACATGAACATGGTTCATTTTGGGTGTTTAAGACCTGTAAAAAAACGCACGAGGCGCACCCCCAAAACAGGGATGCGCCTCGTGCGTTTACTCGTGCGTTTAGTCGAGAAAAGTTGGGTTGAGTTCGGGTTGAGCTGGGCTTATCTCTTCAACTGGATTTAGCTCTTCAGCTGGGCACGCGCTCGCGAACGAACCGCCGTCACCGCCCACACCAGCACAAAAGCCGCCACCATCGACAGCACAATCGTGCCACCGGTCGGCAGGTTAAACGCCCACGACAGGTACAGGCCAACAATCGAGCAGATACCGCCAAACACCGGCGAGAACACCATCATCGACCCCAGTCGGCGGCACGCCAACCGCGCAGCCGACGCCGGAATCACCAGAAGCGCCAACACCAGCACATTACCGAGCGTCTGCAAACCCAGAACCACAGAAATAGTCACCAGAACGTACAGCACAATATCCAGGGCAAGCACCGGCAGACCCATCGCGCGGGCACTCTCACGGTCCAGGCTGACCGTCACAATCTGGCGGTGGAACAGCCACAACACCAGCAGAATAACGGCACCCATGATCGCGGCCTGGGTAATGTCCTCATTCGAAACACCCACAATCGAGCCGAACAAGAAATCCTGCACCGACCCCGAATAGCCCGGCGCCAACGAAATAATCACAATACCCAACGCAAAGGACGCCGCGAAGAAAATACCGATCACGGAATCCTCGCGTAGCCGCTGATTCTGGCTAAAAATAGCCACCAGAATAGCCGTCACCACGCCCGCGGTCAGACCGCCCATCACCAGGTTGCCGCCCAGCACGAACGCCACCGCAAGACCCGGGAACACCGAGTGCGCCACCGCATCGCCAATGAAGACCATGCCGCGCATCAGCACGTGGCAGCCCACCACACCGGTAACCACCGACGCGAGCAGCACAGCCGCCAGGGCGCGCGGAAGGAACGCCAGCGACGGGTTGAACAGGTCGGCAAGAAAATCGATAGGAGTAATCAACGGGCACCCCCGGTAGAAGTAGCAGTATCAGCGGGGGAAAGGGAAGAATCAGAAGCGCAGGAATCAGTCAGCTCGTGGCCGTACTCATCCAACGCACCACCGGCACAGGTGAAGCCCGTGCGGGCATGGCCCTGCGCCTCCTCAATATCGTGACCGTGCAACCACGTATGCAGCTGCTCCAAGCTAAAGGAGTCCGCCGGACCATCCAGGTGAATATTGCCGCGCACGCCGCACAGGCGCGAGCAGGACTCGCGCGCCGCCAGCATGTCATGCGTAGACATCAGAATCGTGATGCCCTCCGACGCCAACTCACGGTACAGGCGAGTCAGAGTGGTCTGAGTCGGCGCATCCACGCCCGTAAACGGCTCATCCAACAGCAGCAGGGAGGGGTTCGCCGCCAAAGCGCGCGCCAAAAGAACCCTCTGACGCTGACCGCCGGAAAGCTCCGCAATGGAAGCATCCTGCAGGTGCAGAACATCGGTGCGTTCCATCGCCGAAAAAACCTGAACCCAATCCTTCTTCGCCGGGCGGCGGAAGAACCCAATCTCACGCACGCGACCGGTCATCACCGTATCCTTGACGGTCAGCGGAAAATCCCACTGGAACTGGTGCTTCTGCGGCACATAACCAATATGCGCACGCGCCACACGCGGCGACTCACCCAGCACGCGAACCTGACCGGACGCCGGGCGAATCAGACCCAAAATAGTGCGCAGCAGCGTGGTCTTACCGGCACCATTAGCACCAATCAGACCCGCAAACTCGCCGCGTTCCAGGGTCAGGGACAGATCCTTAAGGATGGAACGGCGCGCGTAGCCGGCGTACAGGTTTGAAATCTCTAGAACGGGTTCAGTACCCGCTGTTACCGACGCGCTCACGAACGGTCACCGCGCACTTCATCCAGCGCCTCACGCTGTGCGGAGGAGCGGCGGCGGAACGAAAGGAAGGCGCCCACGGCAATGACAGCTGCCACGCCTGCGGCAATGGCGCCCCAGGGGACAGTGAACTCTGCTCGGTGGCCGCTCTGGTCACTCGACGCAGCGGCGGCAGAAGAAGAACCGGACGCCTGGGTACCTGCAGCCTGAGAAGCAGAAGAAGCCGAACCTGAGGATGCCGAACCGCGAGCCTGCGCCTCCATCGCGTACAGGGTATCAGCGCTCGCAGAATCACCCACCGCAAACTTCAGGTAGCGGGTATCAGACACGGTCGAACCATCAGAGAGCTCAGCGCTCGCGGTGACCTTCAGCAGGTACTCGCCGGGGGCGGTGAACACCCAGTTCGCGTGGGTGTGAGTGTTCTTCTCCACCCACAGCTTCTGCGGCTCGCTCTTGGTCGAGGACCACAGCACCTGCGGTGCCGAGAAGTTGCCGTTCTCCAGGTACAGGCTGAACGTGCCGGGGCCGCTCACCTGCTCCAGGGTCAGGTTCACGCCGCGGTTCAGCTTGGACACCAGCTGCGGATCCTGAGTGTTCCAACCCGGCCAGATCACGCCCTTAGTTTCGGTCTGCGGAATCACGTACACCTTCGAACCGGCGGGCGCACCCACGAAGGAGTAGCGCGGGTCGTTCGGCACCTCAAGGATCGCCTTATCGCTACCGCGGTAGATGACCTCGTCCAGGCTGCGCCAGACGGGGGTTTCACCGTGGTCGTCGTGGAGCATGAGCTCAAACTTGCCGTTGTTGAAGCGAGGACCCATATCCACGTGGCCGGCGGAAATTTCGGTGCGGCCGGATGCAACCGGCTGCTCCGCCGACAGGGTCTGGGTGAGGGCGCGCTCGCCGCGGCTCAGGTTGCTGTCGCCCGGCTGGGTCGAGGCGCTCTCGGCGGTTGCCGGGGTGGTCTCCGCGTGTGCCACACCCAGGGGTGCGAGCATCAGGCTGGCACCCAGAGCGAGGGCTGGCAGGGCGCGGCTACGCGAGGGGCGGGAGGGGGTGGTTGAGTTCATCATGAGGACTTCCTTGGATCATGACCGAAACGGTGTGTGAAAGATTGTCTATATGCTGATACGGCTATATAAACTTGTGGGAGGATTAAAAGCCGGGTTACGAGGTACTTGCCTCCGAGCAGCTGGCGCCCGAAGATTCAGTGCTGGAGTTAGAACCAGAGCCATTGCCAGAGCACAGCGCAATCGTGTGAGCATTCGCCAACATCATCTGTGCGTAGTGAGGGGCCTGCGCATCCAGCGTGTCCGAATAGAGCACCCCGGTACGCACCTGAGCCTCCCGAGCTAGCTCCGTGAGAACCGGTGAGCGCATCGCCGTGGACTTATCCAGATAAATCGCTGGGACCTTCAAATCCTCGACCGTGCGACGCAAACGCTGACGCTGCTGAATACTCGGCTCGCCACTGGCGCTGGCACTCACAAAACCGGCAATGTGCAGCCCGTAGGTGCTCGCCAGGTAGCGGTAGCCGTCGTGCGTGGTGACCAGGTTGCGTGCCGACTCCGGCAGGGCTCCGTACACCTGACGTAGCTGAGCGTCCAGGGCGTCAAGCTCCTTCATCACCTGCTCGGTGCGGGTTGCGTACTCGCTCGCACCCGCCGGATCGGCGGAGATGAGCGCGTCACGAATGACCTGCACGCTCGCCTTCGCGTTCGGTACCGAATGCCAAATGTGCGGGTCGATTTCGCCGTGCACGTGCTTGCCCAGAACAGCCTGCGCCAGCAGGTACACCTGGCCGCGATGCTCCGAAGCACCCGAACGCAGGAAACGGTAGCTACCGCCGGCGGGCACCTCCTGCAGAGTGCGGGAGGGGACCGCGACCACGGTGCGGTTCAGTTCGTACTCCACGGCACCCTGGGAGGAATCCGCGCGGAGCACGAGCCTGCCGTCGCCGGTGCGTGCCGTAATATCGGCGTGACCTGCCGAAAGAACCTTGATGTCCGAGGCGGAAACGTTCTGTTCCTTCGCCAGGCGGTCCACCAGCTCCTGCGGGTCACGACCGACCGCGCAGTACAGGGTGCCGCGCGAAGAACGCACCGACTCCGGCGCATTGACCGCGGTGGCGCTCAGCTCAATCGCGTACTCGCCGGCATCACTAAACGCCCACGACAGGTGCGTATGCGCCTGCAACGGAAGCTCCAGCGAACCCATATCGCCGGTACGGATCGCGGTGTCCCCCTCACGGGTGAGGTTCACGCCGCGCGCATGCGAATCGCACAGCATCTCCACCGCGCCGAAGGTCTGCGTAATGAACGCCGCCAGCTGCGCATTCGAGGAATCGGTGGCGGTGCGCGCCCGCACGCTCTGCACCTCAAAGCGCATGCCGGCCTCCGAAGAGTCGGTGGGGGCAGACTCGTTCTGCCCGCCCTCTTCAACACGCAAACCCAGCCAGATGGAGTCCAGGGAGGCATCCTCAACAATGGCTTCGAGCTTGCCGCCGTACTGCTCAATCTTCTCCGCAACCGCCACGGACACAACCCCGGTGGGCAGGTTCGCCTCAACCATTTTGCTGAGCTTACGCTGCTCCAGCAGCAGACCGTTCGTCAGGGCGCAGCGTGCGTAGGCGACATCGCGGATATCGCGCAGGCTCGGCTCATACGAGTGCGGGTCAGCACCGGCAGGCACCAGAGAGTGCACGCTGGCGCGGTCGCCGGCAATCTGCTGCGCCAAATCCGCCAGAATCGGGGTCGTGGCGACCACGCGCATCCGATCAGAGGAGGCGTTCACGGTGCTGGCGCATCCGCTCAGTGCGAAGGCACCAGCCCCCACCCCCGCACCCACCGCGATACGGGAGGCGAGGGTGAGGGCGGTACGCCGACTATATGCTTGTGCGCGGTTGCCGGTATGCCCGCTATGCGGTGTCACCGCTGCGGCCCTTTCGGCGTGCCGAACGCAGAATCATGGCACCGAGTGCCAGCGCCAGAATGGAGGTGCTGACCATGAACGGGTCGATGACCACACCGGTGTTCGGCAGCTTACCTGCCGCGGCTGCCTTCTGGGCGTTGGCGAGTTCCTGGCTGGTCAGGGCGCAATCCTCACCGGAGGCGGTCTTACCGACGATGCGCACCTTGGATCCGTCGGGCTTGGTGACGATGCCGGTGGCTTCGTCGACGGTACCGTTGACGGGGTTCTTTGCGGTGCTCTTCTCGCCGCCGTTGTTGGCGCCGTTAGCGTTGCCGCCGTCCTGCTTGGTGCCCGCCGCACCCTGCGCGTTGTTGCTTGCCGGGGCGTTATCGGGGTTGCCGACGGTGAAGTGCAGAACCGATTCGCTGCTGACCTGCTGGCCGTTCTTCAGGCGTGCCGTCCAGCCGATAGTCACGGTGTAACGACCCTCAGCGGTGAACACCCAGTTGCTGTGCTGGTGGGTGTTTGCGGGCACCTGGAAGGAGCCGCCGCTACGCGAATCGAAGACCTTCTGACCTGCGGAACCGAAGTTACCGGAGAGGAAGGTGGACATGGTGCCGGGGCCCTCAAAACCGTTGAGGCTCATGGTGACGGGGCCGTCGAGCTGCTTGAGCAGTTCGGGGTCCTGGGTGCTCCAGCCGAGCCAGGGCACGCCCTGCTGCTGGGTTGCACCAATCATGTGCACGGGGGTGCCTGCCGGGGCGATGTCTTCCATGCCTGCGGGCAGGTTGAGCTTCGCGGCGTCATTGAGTACGAACTCGAGGGCTCCGGGGGAGACGTGGCGGGCGGGGCTGGTGCGGTCATCCTTCACGCTGCTGGTGAGGGTGCCGCCGTTGAGGATCGGGCCCACGTCAAAGTGACCGTGGGTGACTTCTTCACGGCCGCTGTGCTCGGCGGTGTTGACCACGGCGAGGGTGGGGATGCTGGTCGGTGCCTGGGCTGCCTGGTTGCTCTGCTTGTTGTCCTTCTGAGCGTCCTTGGAATCCTTGGAGTCCTTGGCATCTTCGGCGGGGACCTCGGTGGCGATGCACTGCTGGTTCAGGCTACCGGGCAGACCGGAAGACAGCACACCGCTGCCGGTAATGCCGCCGCCGTTGCTGGGTGCGCTGACGTTCTGGGCGTTGGAGCCCTTCACGCTGCTGCGGGAGTTACCGTCCTTGCTTTCGCCCTTGTTGGAGTCGTTATTGGTGTTGTTGGCGCCGCTGATAGCGGTAACACCGGATCCGCCCTGGGATGCCTGCTCACCATTCGCCGCTGCCTTCGCGCCGTTCAGGTCGGTCACCTGCGCGGCGTTCTGACCGTTCACGGATCCATCCACGCGGCGAATACCGGTGGATGCGCTCGCCTGCGCAGAAGCACTCGCCTCAGCACTTGCGGAGGTAGATGCGCTGGGGCTGCTGCCGCCGCTCTCGGTAGCGGTGGCGCTCGCCTCGGGGGTAGTGGTTGCTTCGCTCGTGCTCTCCTTTGCCGCTTCCTTCGCAGCGTTCTGCGCGTTCAGGAGCTTGAAGCCCTCCTCAGCGTCGGTGCCCACGGCGATGGTGTAGGTCGCCTCGGAGCTGACCGGGGTGCCGTCGGCAAGGGTTGCGGTGGCGCGGAAGGTCAGCTGGTAGATGCCCGCACGGGTGAATGCCCAGCTGAGGTGCTCGTGACCGCCAGAGGTAATGGTGTGCGGTGCGAGCTTGTCGTTGGTGCTGAAGACGCGCGGGTTGTCGCGGCCGGATTCGGTGAAGACTTCGGCGCGGCCGCCTTCGGGTACGCTGCTGCGCACGAGTTCAAGCTTGATGGTGTTGTCCTTGAGCGCGCCGGGGCGGATTCCTTCCGCACCGAGGCCGGGGTAGAGCAGGCCGCGGGTGCGGGTGGAGGGAATGTAGAAGATTTCGGTGTCTTCGGGGGCAATGTAGTCGTAGCCTGCTACGACGTTGGTGTGTGCATCCTCGACGTCGGGCAGGTGGAAGACGGTGCGGGCGGGGTTGAATCGTCCCTGCTTGCCGGGGCCGGTGTCTGCGAGGGTGGCGAGGGTGAACTGGTTGCCGTCGAGGAATGCGTTGAGCATTTCGGTGTGTACGCCCGCGATGACGTAGTCGCCTTCGTAGTTGACGTAGCTGCGCGACTCGGTACCTGCCTGGGCGCCGACCTGGTTTTCCTGCGCCTGTGCGGCGGTGAAGGTACCGACCTGGGGGAGGGCGAGGGGCGCCCCGAGTGCGAGGGTGCATCCGAGGGTGGTTGCGCTGAGTAGGCTCAGGGGTTTGGTGCGTCCTTGCATGGTGGCTCCTTGGATGACTGCTCGTTGGCTGGCACACTGCCCGATGCTTTCGGGGTTTGCCCGGTGCTGGGCCCAGTGCTGGGCCCGGTATTAGATCCGGCGACCTGTTGCCGGTTTCTCCCTTGCGTCCGGGGTGTGCTCTGCCGTGTTTTTCTCTTTGTGGATGTGCATAGTGTGCGTTTTTGGGCGCGCCTCTGCGCACACGTATTTCTGAGAATCACTATACTCACTTAGGTTCAAAATGACAATTATTTGCAAAAGAGCTACCCTAGAGGATAGAAAAATGAGAAAGGTTGTCATGAGCTCTCAGAAGCAGACCCAGCGTCGGGTCACCACACACACCCCCACGCTCTTCATCCCCGGCGGCAAGCCCGCTCTCCGCCGCGCCGCCGCATTCCTCTCCGCCGCAGCACTGCTCGCGCTCGCAGGTGCAGCCCCCTCCCTGCCCGCCGCAGCAGGCCCCGACGACGGCAAAATCGTCACCACCAAGGGCCACGTCGACGCCCCCAAGGCATACTGGGACGAGCAGAACGGCACCTTCGTCCTCATGAACGAGGCGAACCCCTACAAGACCGGCGCAGACACCTACGAACTGGACAAGACCGTTAACTGGGTCGGCAAGGGCTACAGCACCAGGGACGGCAAGTCGCAGTACACCATGACCCTGGGCGACTCGCCCTCCCTGGCGTTCCTCGGTGAACCCGGCCAGACCCTCTACATGGCACCGCACCTGACCTACGGCAACCAGGACCCCATCTGGGCTGGTCTGGGCGCCTCCACGAAGGTACCCACCGAGCGTTTCCGTGACGGCGTGTTCGCTACCGACATCCTCTCCGTTGAGGGTCCCGGCCGTATGGAGCTCTTCCGCTACAACCCGGATGACGCGCCCGCCGACGTGTACCGCATGCTCTCCAGCAGCTCCACCGGCTGGCACTCCTGGCTGCTCGACAAGGGTAGCCACACCCACAACACCACGACCTTCACCCGCCCCGGCCGCTACGTGGTCACCTACCGCACCGTGGCGCGCTCCACCGACGGCCGCATCATCAGCTCCAAGCCGTCGAAGCTGGTCTGGCAGGTTGGCGGCATGCAGCCCGTGCTCGGTGACGGCACCCCCACCGCCGTGCCCACCGTTGACCGCTACAACGCGGCACCCGTCGGTGACCTGGACACCGCGAAGTACGCACTCTCCGTGGCACCGCACCGCCTGGATGCCGACCCGGCAAAGAACAAGGACGCTGACGACAAGCTCAGCGACATCACCTTCACCGCCGCAAACAAGAACCTCAAGGGCACCCTGACCCTGTACAACAACGGCTACTTCCTGACCGACCTGCCGGTCGTGAACGGTACCGCCACCTGGTCTGAAATGCTCGGTAGCGAAGGCTCCCAGCTGCAGGCGGTCTTCACCCCCGACACCTCCGACGCGAATAGCGCGGAGGCGTCCCGCTGGATCTCGCACAAGCTCGCCTACGAGCCCGGTCGCGCCGAGAGCGTGTACAGTGACGACGGTAACGGCTCCTGGCCCGAAGAAATCCCGGACGCAGCGAACACCGTGCTCAGCACCGAGCAGTACACGCCCACCAGCATGGACTACGACGTGACCGTCACCCCGAACGGCAACGGCTTCAGCACCGTTGAGGTCCGCTTCAAGGACCCGAAGGTGCGCGGCTTCCTGCGCGGCGGCTTCTACGCTCAGGATGACCCGGTCTACCCGTACCTCGATTTGGAAGGCTCCATCGAGGACGGTGTGGCGCGCTTTACCTTCCGTGACGAGTCCTTCTACAAGGGCACCGCTCTGCGCGTGAAGATGCTGACCCACCCGGACATGAACGCTTCCGCCTCCACCACCGAGGTTGCGGCGAAGTACGAGCCGGGTACGAAGTACACTGCACACGGCGCGCTGGCACCGGACAGCGCACCCATTGGCGATACACCCAAGCCTGCCCCGGTGGACCCGGCACCCTCCGCTGAGCCTACCGTCGCGCCCTCTGCTGAGCCGAGCGAGGCCCCCTCCGAGGCTCCGACCGCTGAGCCGAGCGAAGCTCCGTCGGTATCCCCCAGCGAGGTTCCGAGCGTGCCGGCGGTGCCCACCGCCTCCGCGGAACCGAGCGCACCTGCTCCGGCACCCTCCACTCCGGCACCCTCTAGCCCCGCACCGGTCAACCCGACCCCGAGCGCCCCGGCACCCTCCGCTGAGCCGTCCACCCCGGGAACCCCCGGCAACCAGTGCGTACCCGGCAAGATTGACGGCCGCACCAAGATCTCGCACGGCCACCTGGACATCCAGGCGACCCTGAAGGACCGCCAGCTGTCCGTGGGTCTGCGTGACGACAGCGGCATCATTGACGCCGATTCGACGGTGCGCCCGCTCGATTCGGTCGTGTGGACGGTCAGCGAGAACGCCCGCCGTGTACGCACCGAACGTATGGCTGATGAGAAGCTGAACTTCATGGGCCCGGTCGGCACCGCCTTCTACGGCCTGCCGCAGACCCAGCAGAGCGGCCTGCCTTGGCCCGGCTACAACACGCAGGACATTGACTACTCGCAGCTGCGTGGCCCTGTGCGCCTGCACGTGGTTCCGAAGGTCATGCCTGAGGGTGCACGCTTCGGCATGTTCACCGAGTCGCTGAACGGTGCGGATGTGCTGCTGGATTCGACGACCGGCAAGACCACGATCGACATTGATTACGCGACGCACGCGCACGCGAACTGGGTGTTCTCTGAGCCCGGCCAGTACATGTTTGATGTGCACTATTCCGCGACTCTGGCTGATGGTACTGAGGTGAACAGCCCGGTGCAGCAGCTTGCGGTTGCTGTGGGTAAGAAGGCGTCGGATGCGTGCTCGTTTGAGACTGCCGTGCCGAAGGACCCGAACGCTGCGTCGGACGACTTTAGCGGTGTGCGCCGTGTGGATTCGGCAACCCCGGGCGGTACCGCTGGTGCTAACCAGCCCGGCTCCGCACAGTCTGGTGCCGCGCAGGCTGGCTCCGGTCAGGCTGGTGCTTCTGGTGCTGCCGGTGGCGTGAACACGCAGGGTTCGGCTGATGGCTCGGCTGATGGTTCTGCTGGCGGCGTGTACCCGGGTGGTATCTCCGGTGGCGGTACCGGTGGCGGCTCTTTGGGTCAGTCTGGTGTGTCTGCTGCGTCGGGTGGCGCTAGCTCCCAGCAGGGCGGCCTTGCCCGCACTGGTTTTGGTGCGGTGTCTGTGGCTGTGGGCGGTGCGCTGGTGTTGGGTGCCGGCACTGTGATGGTGCTGCGTTCTCGCCGCCGCGCCTCCTAGCGCTCGCCGCGTGAGGACACGCTGATACGATGAAGCCCCCGCGGCTGAGAGGATGACTCTCGGCCGCGGGGGCTTTCTCTATGCGGTGCTACATCTTGATATCCGCTAGACCGGTGATTTTGTTGCGCCTTCTATACAGCTTCCTGAACAGGGGTCGGGTCCACTCGAGGTTGTCCCACGTATCAACCCACGCCAGATCTTGCGGGTTCCGCATATCGGGCCACCGGTCGAACTCGAGCCTGAACCGTACGATTGCCAGCAGACGGTGGTTCTTGCCGACGGGGTCAAGCTTGGCGATTTCCTTGCCTTTCTTGGTGTAGAAGGTGGCCTTGTCAGTCCCTTCCCCATCCCAATCCTCCGCCTCCGCCTTACCTTGGAAGTAGAAAACCTGGTCGATAGCCCTAATCGGGTAGGGGGTCACGGTAGCGAACGGTGAGAGCTTCTGCTCCACAGTGTCGGGCGTGATTTTTGTGTACACCAGGTGAACGTGCAGGAGGTGGTAGAGAAGGACGAGTAGCAGGATGAATATCAGAATGTTGAAGAGGATACCGAGCTCTGCCTGCGTGTAGAGGTAGAACGCGAAGAAACCTGCCGGGAATATGGGTATGAGAAGGCTTATGAGGGCTTCACGGCGAGGCACGCGCGTAATGTAGATGCCTTCGTCGCGCAGCTTCATGTCCTGACGCAGGTGCCTATCATGCAGAACGATGATAGTGATGGCGCCGATGATTGATGCGAGGGTGCAGGTGCCCCAGAGCAGAAGGAAAAAGGTGTGCATGATGCGTGCCCCTCTTGCGCGGTGTTGGTGGTGTTTGCGCCGGTTGCGGCTCTTCGGATGTAGGGGGTAGCTGGCGCTTATTGAGCGGGCTACATATCGACGTCGGCGAGGCCGGTAACCTTCTCACGACTCCTGAAATAAGGAATGGTCATATAGCCATTGTCCAGCTTATCTACCTGAGCCACATCAGCGGGATTATTCATGTCAGGCCAACGCTCTTGCTCAATCCTGAACCGCACAATCGCCATGAGTCGATAATTCTTGTGAGTCAGGGGACCAAAAGCAGCAATCAGCTCACCTGATCGGGTGTAAAACCCCACCGTATCCTGGTCTTCAACATTCAGCGTTTCGTAATACACGATGCTGTCTATCGCGTTAATAGGGTAGCGGGTCGGATTAGCTGACCAGACGCGCTGCTCAATACCCTCGGGGGAGAGCTTCACGTAAGCGACAAAAACATAACGGGCATAAAGATAGCAGAAAAATACAATAATAATATTTACTGTATTCGCCCAGATATCCACATTTTCACTTTGAATATTCGCCATAAAAGCAAGACAAGGGAACATCGGAATAAACAGGCAGAGTAACGTCTCAGCGCGAGTTACTCGCTTAATATAAATTCCCTGCGCTTCTTTTTTCTTATCTTGGCGTCGATTAATCTCATACCTAATAATGATGTAGACAGTAGAGATAACGGACAGCATGAAAATAATTCCGGATAAAATAATCAAGAAAGTGCGCATGGTGGGTTCTCGTTTCGTGTGGTTGGTGAATAGGAAGAGCACACGCCCCGTCCGGGCTAGGCGGCGGTGCCTGCGTTCTGAGGGTACCGAGTCCTTAGGACACGGGGCGTAGAAGCCCCGAAAGCCCCGGGGTAGCGTGGGGGTGAGCCGCGC
>ERZ772953.109-NODE-109-length-21375-cov-5.348780_pt1 | contig 21375 bp, 14 predicted proteins | sample MGYA00580685_ERZ772953 | MGnify/ENA primary metagenome ERZ772953 (study PRJEB29015, sample SAMEA2738080) | human oral metagenome | biome: human oral; feature: human-associated habitat; material: saliva | place: China | collected 2209 ...
TAGCGCGCTTCGTTCACACCGAAGAGGTCACTGGTTCGAACCCAGTATCACGCACCAAATAACCCCCGTTTCAAGGAACGGGGGTTTTATTATGCCCACCGGTATTTGTGCCCACCAGCAGTACAAACCCAGCCGCGGACACAACCACCCGAGAATGAGGTACCCCGTGACAACACCCGAACTCGCTGCCGCCACCGACTACGGACGCATGTACGCGCGCGTCCGCGGAGGAGAACCCCTCGTCCCCTCCATCACCACCGTCATCGGGCAGCACGCCAGCGACCTCAGCGGCTGGCACGGGTACATGGCAGCCAAAGCCGCCCTCGAAGACCAGCGCGCCTACCGCGCCACCGGATCCCACGGCCTCAAATTCGCCATTATCCGCGACGCAGCCAGCGCCTCCGAACGATACCGCGACGCCGCAGCCGCACGAGGCGACCGCGTGCACAACTACGCCGAAGCCGTCGCCCTACGCGCCATGGGCCGCGAACACAACCTCGACGAAAGCCGCGAACAGCTCATCATCAACGGCGAACAAGCCTACGCCGACCGCTTCGACGAATGGTGGGAAGCCTTCAAACCCCGCCCCCTCGCCGCCGAAATTACCATCTGGAACGACACCGTCGGCTACGCGGGCACCCTCGACCTCGTCGCAGAAATCGCAGGCCGAACCTGCATCATCGACTACAAAACCAAAGGCACCGACAAACGCGGCCGCGTCAAAGCACTCGACGAAAAAGTCGTCATGCAGCTCGTCGCCGGACTCAAGGCCGAAGAATCCCTCGTCGACCCCGACGAAGGCACCTGGGAACCCTGGAAATACGGCGACGCGCCCGTCCTCATGGGCGTGGCACTCGGCGAAACGCAGGTGCTGCCGCAGCAGGCAAACCCCGCCGTGCTCGAACGCAACTGGTACAAGTTCTGCGCCCTGCGCCGCGTCTGGGAATTCGACCGTCAGGTTCAAGAATTTGAAGACCCCGCGCTCATGCCCGTAGTACCGCCGCCGGTGGCATAGGCCAGTACCCCGCCCGAGGCATAGGGGAGAGGCTTCAAGCCCTGTGGAGGTGAGGTTCAGCCCTCACCCTGCCGCCTCGATTCGTTCTAGATTCGCGCTACCGAATCGGCGACAATAGAACAATAGGCAGAACGGCGCGCTACGCTGTGAAGAACGCGCTGGGAAAACCCGCTGGGAAAAACCGTCAGCACAGTTCTGCCACCATTTTGAAATCCGTAAGCACATTCCCGGCACCCGCCGGCAAAGGAGAACCATGACCATCCTGAGCATCCGCACCGTAGGCGACCCGGTGCTGCGCAGCGTCTGCGACCCCATCACCGTCTTCGACGACGACCTGGCACGACTCATCGACGACATGCTAGAAACCATGTACGACGTGGGCGGCGTGGGCCTTGCCGGCCCGCAGGTTGGCATCTCCAAGCAGATCTTCACCTTCGGCGGTATTGACGACCGCGAAGGCTACATCATCAACCCCGTGCTCGAAGTCGGCGAAGAAGACCAGGAAGGCGGCGAAGGTTGCCTGTCCGTGCCCGGCCAGAAGTCCGCGACCCCGCGCAAGAACTGGGCGCGCGTGACCGGCGTGGACCGCCACGGCGAACCCCTCGTGCTGGAGGGTGAGGGCCTGTTCGCGCGCATGCTGCAGCACGAAACCGACCACCTGCACGGCAAGCTCTTCATCGACCGTCTCGTGGGTGAAGACCGCCAGCGCGTGATGCGTGCCCTGCGCGCCGCAGACTATAACACGGTCGCCGCTAAGACCGTGACCGAGCGTGCAGCCCGCGTGGGCGGTGCCTTCGGCGGCGGTGGCGCATTCGGTGCCGGTTCCTCCTTCGGTAGCTTCGGAAAGTAGGCTCACATGCTCAACATCATTTACGCAGGCACCCCCGACGTTGCCGTGCCCCCGCTCGACTACCTGGCGAACTCCGATAAGGTGCGCGTGGTCGGCGTGCTCACCCGCGAAGACGCCCCCGTGGGCCGCAAGCGCGTGCTCACCCCCTCCCCGGTGGCACAGCGTGCCGAAGAGCTCGGCCTGCCCATCGTGAAAGCAAACCGCTGGAACGACGAAGCCGCCGCGGCCATTGCCGAACTGAACGCTGACGCGGCCGCCGTGGTCGCCTACGGTGCCCTGCTGCCGCTGCCCGCGCTGGAATCCCTGCGCTACGGCTGGGTCAACCTGCACTTCTCCAAGCTGCCCGCATGGCGCGGTGCCGCCCCCGTACAGCGTGCCCTCATCGCCGGTGAGCAGGAAATTTTCTCCACCACCTTCCTGCTCGAAGAAGGCCTGGACACCGGCCCCACCTTCGAACAGGAATCCACCCCCGTAACCGCCGACGACACCGCAGGCACCGTGCTGATGCGCCTCGCCACCAGCGGCGGCGCACTGCTTGAACGCACCTTCGAACGCCTCGAAGCGGGCGAGAACGGTACCGTGCAGGTCGAGGACGAGTCGGTCAGTTACGCCTCCAAGATGAGCATTGCCGACGGCCGCCTCACCTGGACCGAACCCGCCGAGCAGATCCTGGCACGCTTCCGCGGCGTGACCCCCGAACCCGGCGCATGGTGCGAACTGGGCGAAAACCGCTTCAAGATTGGTGGTCTGGCGGTTGCCGACGAGCGACTGGTGCAGTCCCTGATCGAGGCGAACGGCGGCCCCCTCGCACCCGGTGCGGTGCGTCTGCACGCGAAGAAGGTACTGGTCGGCACCGGCACCGAACCGCTGATGCTGCTGCAGGTTCAGCCTGCCGGTAAGAAAATGATGGATGCGCCCGCGTGGGCTCGCGGCGCTGGCAAGGACATGGCGGAAGGCCTGGTGGTACTCGCATGAGCAACGAAAAGCGCCCCTACAAGGGAGGACACGGCAAGCCTGGTCACGGTAATGCCGGTCATGCCGGTAACGGCAAGTTCAGCCAGAGCAGTGGCCAGGGTGAGGGCGGTGCGAAGCGTAAGCGTCGCCGACGCTCCGGCTCGGGTGCTGGTGTGAGTGAGCAGAACCGCCAGCAGTCCCAGAACCGCCAGCAGTCCCAAAACTCCGAGCGCACTCAGAATCAGCGTTCGCAGAATAGCCGCACTCAGGGCCGCCCGCAGAAGTGGGACGACAACTCCCGCCCCGAATCGCGCACAGGTCGCCGCTTTGACGGCCTGACCAGCGTCGAACGCGCCGCACGCCGCGCCAAGACCGAACACGACGACACCAAACGCGGTGGCGGCGGCACCTCCCAGCGCAATAAGAGCGGCCACGAACGCAACCGCCGCTCCATGTCCGCCCGCGAATTCTCCGCGGCGGCACCCTCCGCACGCTCGCGTACCGCAGACACCGCACGCGCAACCGTCTTCGATGTGCTGCGCTCCGTGGCGGAATCTGACGCCTACGCGAACCTCGTGCTACCCAAGGCGATTCGTAGCCACCGCCTCGACCACCGCGACGCAGGCTTCGCAACCGAGCTGACCTACGGCACGCTACGCCACCAGGGCACCTACGACGCAATCCTCAGCCGCTGCGTAGACCGCCCCCTCGAGAAGGTCGGCACCACCACCCTCATCGTGCTGCGCATGGGCGTGCACCAGCTGCTGAACATGCGCGTTCCCGCCCACGCTGCGCTGAACCAGAGCGTGTCCCTGGCACGCGAAAAGATCGGTGCGGGCCCGGCAAGCTTCATCAACGCGGTGCTGCGCCGCGTCTCCGAGCGCACCCCCGAAGAGTGGTACGAACTCATCACCGCGGATGCGAAGGACGACACCGAGCGCATGGCGCTGCTCGCCTCGCACCCCGGCTGGATTGTGCGTTCCATGCGCCAGGCACTCGTCGCGCACGGCCGCCCCGCCTCCGAAATTGAGCAGCTGCTCGAAGCGGACAACCTCGCCCCCGTGGTGAACCTGGTTGCGCTGCCCGGCCTGGGTAGCCTCGACGAGGCACGCGAACAGGGCGCCGTCGACGGTGAACTGGTTGAAGGTTCGGCGCTGTACGCCTCCGGCGACTTGGCGCGCCTGGAATCCGTACGTGAAGGCACCGTCCGCGCGCAGGATGCCGGCTCTCAGCTGGTGGCACGCGCGCTCGCCGCAGCCCCCCTGGACGGCACCGACACCGCATGGCTCGACCTGTGCGCAGGCCCCGGCGGTAAGGCGGCGTTGCTCGGCGCGCTCGGTATTCAGCGCGGCGCATCCCTGGTCGCCAACGAGGCGGCACCGCACCGCGCCCAGCTCGTGGAATCCTCCATGCGCCCCCTGCCCGAGGACAGCTACACGGTACTCACCGGCGACGGCCGCCAGATCCGCGAGACCCTGCGCAAGAACGCCTCCAACCTGCCCGGCTCCATTGAACCCGGTCAGCTGTTTGACCGCGTCATGGTGGATGTGCCCTGCTCCGGTCTGGGTGCCCTGCGCCGCCGCCCCGAGGCGCGTTGGCGCAAGTCCCCGCGCGATATTGCAGAGTTGCTGCCCCTGCAGCGTCAGCTCCTGGAGGCAGCCATTGAGGCGACCCGCCCCGGCGGCGTCATCGCCTACGTGACCTGCTCCCCGCACGCGGCAGAAACCCAGAACATTGTGGCTGAGGTGCTCGAAAGCGGCGCGGTCAGCCTGCTCGACTCCGCCGCTGCACTGCGCGAAGTCGCCCTGCACACCGAAGGCGCGAACGGCGAACCCGTGAGCGTGCTGGCGGGGGAGAAGGACCCCGGCCACACCCCCGAGATCAAGGTCAAGAAGGGCGCCCCGGCCGTGAAGGCTTCGGAGAACCCGACCACCGCACAGCTGTGGCCGCACGTGCACGGAACCGACGCAATGTTCCTCGCCCTGCTGCGCAAGAACTAGCCGCTTCACCGCCTAGCATCACTCGCCATACGGCACGGATTTGAAAGGAACCCCATGGGTATTGCCATTAACCCGTCGATTCTCTCGGCGGATTTCGCGAACCTGCAGCGCGAGCTGGAGCGCATTTCCACCGCAGACGCCGCGCATATTGACGTGATGGACAACCACTTCGTCCCCAACCTCACCTGGGGCCCGCCCGTGGTCAAGCGTCTGCGCGAAATCTCCCCGGTGCCGTTCGACGTGCACCTGATGATTGAGGATGCCGACCGCTGGGCACCCGAATACGCCAGCATGGGCTGCGAATCGGTGACCTTCCACGCGGAGGCGGCTATCGCCCCCATCAAGCTGGCGCGCACCCTGCGTGCTGAGGGCGCGAAGGCGGGTATGGCACTGCGCCCGGCGACCGCCGTGGAACCCTACCTGGACATGCTCAGCGAACTGGACATGCTGCTGATTATGACCGTGGAACCGGGCTTTGGCGGCCAGGCGTTCCTGGACGTGACCCTGCCGAAGATTGCCCGCGCCGCCAAGGCGATTGAGGGCGCGAACCTGCCGGTGACCGTGCAGGTGGACGGCGGCATCACCGAAGAGACCATCCTGCGTGCCGCGGAGGCGGGCGCAACCTGCTTCGTTGCCGGCAGCTCGGTCTACGGCGTGGACGAGGCGCTCGGCGGCCCGGAGGCGGCCATCGCCTCCCTGCGTGCGGCGGCTGCATCGGTCAAGCGTTCCGGCGCCGGATGCGGTTGCGGCTGCTAGCGGTGCTCGCCGGTAACGGTGCATACCAGTAATGCTGCCCGGCATCTATAAAGCCTCAACGCCCCGTTGTGAAGAGCGCCCCGTCGCGGCTCTTCGCGGCGGGGCGTTGTGCGTGTTCTGCTTTCTCAACGCTTTCTCAACCATGGCAGATTTATAGCGAAAACTGGTGGGGAGGGCCACCCATTTAAGCGACATAGTGTCAGCAAGACTGTGACAAAGAGTGAAATATGTTACCCGCGGAATTCCGCGGCAAAACCGGGCATCCTGACGGTCTGAGAAAACAAACAGAACGCGTCTTGATGTAACACTCAGATATCTGTAAGGTTAGGTATAGTTTAGTCACATCTAGGGGGAACTATGTCTTTCAACCGAACCGAGCTGACCGACACCGAAAACCAGGGCGCACCGGGCGTTAACCGCCGCGCCTTCTTCGGCCTGGCGCTCGCCTCATCGGCTGCTCTCGCCCTCGCGGCATGCAGCAGCGAGACCACCACGACCACCACTTCCGGCGGTTCCACCTCCGGCGGTAACAGCGGCACCCGCACCATCAAGGATATCGATGACGAGAATGTAGAAGTTCCCGCCAACCCGCAGAAGGTTATCGTCCTCTCCGAACCCACCCTCGACGGCCTGCTCGCCCTCGGCGTGACCCCCGTCGGTTCCGTCTCCGGCCGCGGCCAGTCCGGCGTACCCAACTACCTCGCCGACCGCGCCAAGGACGTAAAGATCATCGGCACCGTCGCCCAGGTCAACTACGAGCAGATCGGCAACCTTGACCCCGACCTGATCCTCGTCGACTCCACCGGCGTGGACAAGCGCTCCGACGCCTACGAAACCCTCAAGAAGATTGCCCCCGTGGTCTACTGCGGCTACGCGGGCGGCGACTGGCGCATCAACTTCCGCAACGTCGCCAACGCCATGAACATGGTTGACAAGGGCGAAGAGGTCATCAAGGCATACGAGGCAAGCGCCGCAGCGCTGAAGGAGCAGCTCGCCCCCAAGTACGGCGACAAGACCTTCTCCATCGTCCGCTGGGCAGGTAACGGCCCCGCACTGATTCTCAAGGAACTGCCCGCCGGTCAGGTGCTCAACGACCTGGGCCTCAAGCGCCCCGAGTCGCAGGACCGCAACGGCCAGGGCCACTCCGAGCCCGTCTCCCTGGAGAACCTGGCAAGCATCGACGCGGACTACATGTTCCTGGGCACCCTCGGCGGCGCAAGCCAGCAGAACCCGAACGCGCAGGGCTCCGCAGGCCTGCAGGGCGCCGAAGAAGCACTGAACAAGGCGAAGGAAACCTCCGGCTTCACCAACCTGAAGGCAGTCAAGGACGACCACGTGATTCTCGTGGACGGCTCCAAGTGGACCTCCACCGGCGGCCCGCTGCTGCTCGAAGGCATTGTTGAAGACGTCAAGAAGGCGCTTCCGCTCTAAATACCCCGTGAAGCAATCACCCGCTGAAGCTTCCTGAACCCCCTTCCCGCCGCACCCTAGACCCGCGGCGGGAAGGGGATGCACGACCCACCACACCATCCTCAAGGACCACAATGACCGAAACTCGACCCGCACGCACCGCAGCCCGCTATGGTGCCGTCGTGGCTCTCGCTGGCGCGCTCATCACCCCCGGAGCCGCTCTGACCGGTACCACCATCGCTTACGCGGAGACCCCCGCAGCCACCCAGCAGGCGGATAAGGCTACCGTCACCATCTCCACCGAGAAGTGGCGCGAAGGTAAGCTCGTGCTGCGCGGAACCGGCTTCACCAGCACCGCTCCCGGCCGCGGCGCAGTGTTTGCCGTGAAGTTCCTCGACGCCCTGCCGGATGAGGCTCACCAGGCACGTAACCCGCTCACCAATGAGGGCGGCAACTCGCCCGCAAACTTCATGGCAACCGCTAAAGAGGACGGCACCTTCGAGGTTGAGGTATCCCTGCCGACCCCCGAAAATACCGGTCTGACCGCTGAGCAGCTGAAGAGCAAGGGCTGGACCGTGGAGGGTACCAGCCACCGTATCCAGGTGCTTTCCGGCTCCCTGGGCGGTGTGGATGCGGACGGTAACACCTACGACCGTCGTGCATCTGTGTCGCAGAATATTACCCTGAGTGATCCGGCTCCGAGCCCCGCACCCACCACTGAGCCCAGCGCAACCGCTGAGCCTTCTGCGACTGCAGAGCCTACTGCGGAGCCGAGCGCTACCGCTGAGCCGACCCCCGAGCCAAGCGCTACCGCTGAGCCGACCCCCGAGCCGACCCCCGAGCCGAGCGCAACCGCAGACCCTACCCCCGCACCCAGCGAAGACTCGAAAACCTGCGCTCCCGCTGACGGCTCCTTCACCCCGCGCCTGACCATCGAGAACCCCAAGGCGGTTCAGGGTGGCAAGCTGCACCTGACCGGTGACGGCTGGTGCAACCCCGAAGACAAGAAGGCATCCGTTATCGGTCTGAAGATTGACGACGGCAAGGTATCCCGTAACGACGCCACCGCGGTCAACGATAACCGCACCATCTGGGCTGTTATCACCCCCGATGAAAACGGCCATATCGACACCTGGATTGACCTGCCCACCCGCGCAAACGCAGCCTTCAAAAATGATGAAGACGCCGCCAAGTACGCCTCCGGTGAGCACACTCTGCGACTGCTGACCGGTAGCCTGCGTGAGGGTGACCGATCCGGAACCTACGGCGGCGCCAACAGCCAGGGCGGCATCAACACGACCTTCACCATTGGCGAGTACGCCCCCGGTGACGCACCCGAGCCGGTTAACGCCTCCGATCTGACCGATGGCCATGGCGTGCAGGTGAGCCGTAACGGCTCCACCGTGACCGTGACCGTGCCGAACGCTGAACCGGGCACCTGGGTGTACGCCGCGACCTACCTCGGTAACTCCCCGCAGACCCTCTACGGCTCCGGCTGGAAGCGCCTGGACGGCAACCGCAGCTTCAGCTACGAAACCAGCGTGAGCATGCCCGCCGCCACCTACCGTGTGGTCGTGCACAACGGCAACCAGGGCGCTAACAATGCGGTGCTCGGTTTCGCAGACATGACCGTGGAACGTGCTATTACCCCTCGTCAGGAATTTTCCCGCGATGAGCAGGACGCCTCCGACCAGCTGGTCGAAGAGCTGAACGAGCACCCCTCAACCGCAACCTCCACGGCACCTGTGCCCATGCGTAACGCGGGCGGCCGCATCAGCACCCGCGCTACCGACGTGGACGCATCCCTCGCCGCCCTCTCGCAGAGCACCGCTCCGGTTGTGAACCGCGTGCAGGCTAAGGCGAAGGTTCAGGGCGCGCAGAAGAACCTGGCAGCCACCGTGCAGAAGACCGAAGCCAACGCAAAGAAGGCTGTGAAGGCAGCCGCTGGTTCGCAGAACTCGCAGAACGCCCAGGGCTCGCAGAGCTCCGCCGCAGGCACCAAGGCGCAGGGCCCGGTCATTGAGGGTACCGAGCTGACCGGTCTGACCAAGTGGCTGGTCAACAACGCCAATAACCTGCTGCTCTCGGCGGCTGGCCTGGTGGTTTTGGCTGCGGCTCTGATTCTGCGCACCTCCAAGAAGTAAGCTCTGACCACACATTCATATCGGCACCGGCTCACGCTCCACACTCTTGACCTTGCACCCTTGAACAGGGGCGTGGACCGGGTGCCCCTCCAACCACTCGGGTCGCAACCTACTGAACTGCACCGACCTACTGAACTGTACTGACACGAACTCGGTAGCGTTCAGCTTTGACCCCGGTAATTTTGAAAGGACCACCATGCGTGCACCTTTTTCGGGAGCCCCGAAGGCATCCCTGACCTCTAAAGCGCTGACCGCCTGCGCCGCCGCAACCCTGGCGCTGGGCTTGGGTGTTGGCACCGCATCCGCTCTGCCTCCGGGCGGCGCGAAGGCATCTACCCCCGGCACCTCCTCGACTGTCTCTTCTTCGGTGAATGAGCACGGCGTGATTTCCTTTACCCTGAGCGGCTTCCCCGCGAATACTGTGGTGTCCGTGAAGGTGGACGACGGCGACCTGTGCCCCTCCGATGCTGCTCAGGGCGCGTGCGTGGTGCACCAGCAGAAGACCGATGGCAACGGCAACGTCTCCGGTTCCTTCGTTCTGCCGGATGTAGGCGCTGGCACCCACACTCTGCGTTTCCTTGCGACCGGCGAGAAGCGTGACAAGGACGGCAAGTACCTGGGTACCGAGGCATACACTAACCGCAGCCCTGAGTTCACCGTGGTGGGCGAGGGTGGCTCGGATAACTCCTCCTCGAACTCTTCGGGTTCTTCCTCGAACCGTGGCTCGTCCAGCTCGAAGAGCAACGGCGGTTCCTCGAATGGCGGCTCGAACTCTAACAGCTCCGACTCTGCAGACGAGGCTCAGGGCTCTAACGATTCCAACGAGTCCTCGTCGAACGGCGGTTCGAACGGTTCCTCGAATGGTTCTGCAGGCGGCGCGGCTGAGGCTGAGACCGTCTACACCGACGCTGACGGCAACACCATCACCAAGGAGGAGTACGACCGCCTGAACGCGGAAGCTGGCTCTTCCGATACCTCCGCATCTTCTGGTTCTTCCGCCGCTCCCGCTGCTTCGGCTTCTGCAAATGCCCAGAAGAAGGCGACCGCTTCGGCGAGCGCGTCCTCTTCGGCTGTTGCGCGCGGTACTGCGTCGAACCCGAGCGCTTCGGCTTCGGCTAACACCGCGTCCACCGTGCAGACTGTGACCTACGGTGCTGCGTTCCCGTGGATTGGCGTGGTGGTTCTGGGCGTGAGCGTGGTGGCTGCCGCTGCGCTGCTGCTGACCCGTAAGCGCTAAGACATAACGTCGGATGTGGGTGGGGGAGTACCTCGCCCGCTCCGGCGTTTCTCTCGTTATTTACCGGTGTGCCGGGTGCCCCTCCTGTGGGGTGCCGGGTGTGCCTCCCTGTTTTCTTGTATCGAGCATAAGGAGCATAGTGGCCCGCACAAGCTCATTGTCCCGAGATGTTCAGCAGGAGAGTACGTCCCGTCAGGGTTCTGTGATTCAGGGGCAGAAGTTGGGTAAGCGCCTGGCTTTTCTGTTCTTGTTTGCGGTGCTTTTGGTGGGGGCTGTGGCTGCTTCTTTGCTGTTCGGATCGAATAATCTTCCGCCGGATCAGGTTCTGGCTGTTTTCAATGGCACTGCTTCTGAGCAGGCGCAGACGATTGTGATGGAGCAGCGTATTCCGCGTACCCTGGTGGGTCTTGCGGCGGGTGCCGCGTTGGCGGTTGCCGGTTCGTTGATGCAGTCGTTGACCCGTAACCCGTTGGCTGAGCCCGGTCTGATGGGTGTGAATGCCGGTGCTGCGGTGGCTGTGATTGGCTCCGTGGTGGTTTTTGGCGTGATGGGTATTTGGCAGTACATGATTGCTGCGACGATTGGTGGCGCGTTGGCTGCGGTGCTGGTGTATACGCTGGGTCGTGGTCGTGACGGGTCGATTGTGAAGCTTGCGTTGGCGGGTGTGGCGATTTCTGCTGCGCTGTCGGCGATTGCGCAGGGCTTGATTTTGGCTGATCAGGATGCGTATAACGAGTTCCGCGTGTGGGTTGCCGGTTCGCTGGAGGGCCGCGGTATGGATATTGCGTCGACGGTGGGTCCGGTGATTGTGCTGGGTGTGCTGGTGGCGTTCTTTGTGGCTCCTGCGATTAATGCTTTGAGTATGGGCGAGGAGGCGGCGACCAGCCTCGGCGTGAGTGTGCGTACGACCCAGAATTTGACGTTGCTGGCGGTGACGGTGCTTGCCGGTGCTGCGACTGCTGCGGTGGGTCCGATTGGTTTTGTGGGTTTGGCGGTGCCGTTTGTGGTGCGTGCCCTACTCGGTAATGATGTGCGCTGGGTGAATTATGGTTCGGTGCTGGTGGGTCCGGTGTGGCTGCTGTGTGCTGACGTGTTGGCGCGTGTGCTGGTGGCTCCGCAGGAGACTCAGGTGGGTATCGTGGCGACTCTTGCCGGTGCCCCGGTGTTCTTGTTCTTGATGACTCGTCGTAAGGTGGAGGCTCTCTAATGTCGAATTCTTCCGCTCTTTCGATGGCGACTGCCACCGCCCCCGCTAATCGTTCAGCGCGTCGTCGTGGCCGCGATTTGGGTGGCCGCCCGGTGCTGACTGTGCGCGGTCCTGTGAGTGCTCAGGTGCCGTGGCGTGTACTGATCCTGAATGTGGCGTTGGTGGTGCTGATTGCGGCGCTGGCGTTTTGGGGCATGTTGCAGGGTGACTACAATATCGCCTCGGATAAGGTGATCCCGGCGTTGCTGGGTGAGGGCAAGCAGATTACGGTGGCTTTCGCTCAGCAGCGTGCGGCGCGTATTGTGGCGGCGCTTCTGGTGGGTGCGGCACTTGGTCTGTCGGGTGCGATTTTCCAGGTGATTTCGGGTAATGCCCTGGGATCGCCGGATATTATCGGTTTCACGAATGGTGCCGCGACCGGTGCGCTGTTGCAGATTATTGTGTTCAATTCCGGCCCCGTTGAGGTTGCCCTGGGCGCTGTGGTTGGTGGCTTGGCTACCTCGGTGCTGGTGTGGTTGTTGACGCGCCGCACGGGTCTGCACGGTTTCCGTCTGGTGCTGGTCGGTATTGGTGTGGGTTCGACCCTGGCGGCGTTTAATTCGCTGCTGGTGGTGCGCGCTTCGCTGACTCAGGCGCAGACCGCGGCGTCCTGGCTTGCCGGTTCGCTCAATGACATCACTTGGGAGCGCACCTACGCGCTGCTGGGTCTGCTGCTCGTGGTGACTCCGCTGCTGCTGATGCTGGTCCGCCCGCTGGGCGCGATTCGTTTTGGTGACCAGGTGGCATCCGGTTTGGGTGTGAGCGTGAACGCGTACCGTGTGGCGGCTCTGTTCATCGGTGTGCTTCTGGTTTCGCTGGCGACCGCGACGACCGGCCCGATTGCCTTCGTCGCCCTGGCGGCACCGCACATCGCGAAGACTCTCTCCCGCAGTGGCGGGGTGGGCTTCACCTCCGCGGCACTCATGGGCGCGCTCATGGTGCTCGGCTCCGACCTGATTGGCCGTTTCGCCGTTCCCGGACGCATCATTCAGGTGGGTGTGGTGACCGGTGCGATTGGTGGCCTGTACCTGATTTACCTGATTTACCTCGAAAGGAAGAAGAGCTAGTGAACACTAGTGTGACGACCCGCCTTGAAGGCGAGAACATGGTGGTTGCCTACGGTGAGCATACGGTGCTCAACGGGGTAGATTTTCAGGTGCCGGAGGGGGAGCTGACCGTCATCCTGGGCCCGAATGCTTGCGGCAAGTCGACCACGTTGAAGGCTCTTGCCCGCGTGAACCCGCTCAAGAAGGGTGAGGTTCGCCTGGACGGCACCCCGCTGCCGCAGATGAAGTCCCGCGCCATTGCGAAGATTCTGGCGATGCTGCCGCAGACCCCGGAGGCGCCGAGCGGCGTGACCGTGGCGGATGTGGTGGCGCGCGGCCGCTACCCGCACCAGTCGCTGCTGCGTTCCTGGTCCGATGAGGACGAGCGAGCCTGCGTGGAGGCGATGCAGGCGGCGAACGTGCTGGAGCTTGCGGAGCGTCCCATTGAGGCGCTCTCGGGCGGTCAGCGTCAGCGTGTGTGGATTGCCATGACCTTGGCGCAGCAGACCCCGCTGATTCTGCTGGATGAGCCGACCACCTACCTGGATATCACGCACCAGATTGAGGTGCTGAACCTGACGAAGAAATTGCATTCCGAAGGCCGGACTGTAGCCGTGGTGTTGCATGACCTGAACCTTGCTTTCAGGTATGCTACTCATGTTGTGTTAATGAAGCAGGGTCGGATTATCGCTCAGGGTGATCCGCGTGCAATAATTACACCGGAACTTATTCAGGAAGTTTTTGACCTGCAATCGGTCATTATTCCTGATCCGTGCACTGGTACCCCTTTGGTGATTCCGAAGGAGAACCAAACGATTCATATTGCCGCTGACGCTATTTCGGCGGCCCGCGAAAGCGAGTAGTTTTCGCCCCTAAGCCGCGTGGGAGTTTGCACCAACCGTCTCAGTACGGCTGGAAAAGCTCGGCATTGCGCCAAGCAGCGAACGCTAGGATCTGAGGGACCCAGGATCCCCTGCGCGTAGGGCGCCTACCCGGTGCTCGCCCGTCTTTGACGCATGAACGGACCCGAGCACTGGGTAGGTTCCATTTTGGGAACCCGTAGATGAGGCACCGAGACTGCCGCATGAGACTTTGAAAGTTGCGACTTGAGAGGTTTGATGCACGGTCTCGGTGCCTCATCTCATTTAACTGCGCGGTTTGTGCCGCCTGTTTTTGCCGCCCCAATTTTCGGCCCCACTTTGGGTGGTGTTTGCGCCTACTGTTATGAATGTCATGTTTTGGTTCTTTCGCTTTTTCCTTTGGCTGGAGTTTGGGTAAGGGATACCATAGAGTGAGGTAGTGGAGGCTAACTAACGATAATGCGCCTCCTCACCGATTCTCACCGATTGAGTGTTTTCACAGACCAAGGAGGAACCGTTGGGCGAGCACGAACCCACCGCGACCGTTCCCGCGCAGAACAGTTCTGAACAGCGCACTTCTGAACAGGCTGCGTCTGCACAGGTTGCTTCTGCGCAGCCTCGTACCGTTGCGCCGGCTGTGCGCCCGAGCCCTCCAAAGATCCCGCGCCCTGTACCTGCACCGCGCGTGGACAGCCCCCTCATCAGCGCCCTCATCGCCGAGGCGGTCAGCCCCGAAGAGCTGAATGCCCGCATTGTTGAGGTCGTCTCCGAAGGCACCCCCATCATCGAGCCGGTGCATCTTGACGACGGCACCATCAGTGAGAACGAGCGCATCGTCACCTTCCTGTACTACAACGAGCAGGCGGAGCAGGTGCTCATGTTCATCAACCGCCTGACCGATGAGAAGAACCTTGATCGTTCCCTCATGGCCCGCATCGAGGGCACCGGCTGGTGGCAGCTGAGCATGCAGATGGAAACCACCTGGCGTGCCTCCTACAACTTCTTGCCGGCGCTGCCCGGCGAGCGCCCCGCCTGGCTGGGCGATGACGACCAGGTGCGCCTGCGCGCCGCCCTGGACTCCGGCGAGGGTGACCCGCTGAACCCCGAGACCGTGTGCAACCGCATCGGTCGTTGCATGGGTGTGGTGCAGCTTGAGCACGCGCCGGTGCAGGAGTTCATCCTGACTCAGGAAGAGATTGACGCGCTGCCCGCCCCCGAGTGGATGCAGACCTCTGACGGTCACCAGTACGTGCTCGGTCGCGTGGGGGATCCCGCCCCGGATGCGCCGCTGTTCATCCAGTTCGACGGTGAGATGTGGTTCAGCCAGGGCATGGAGCAGACCCTCAACCGCGCCCATGAGGCGGGCCGTATTCCGGCGATGCACGTGTTCTTCCTGCACTCTGGCGGCCGTGAGAACCGCTGGAAGGAACTGAACGGTGACAACCCGATTGCCGACTACCTGGTGGAGATTGCGTTCCCGCACTTGGAGGCGGTGCACGGCATTAAGACCAACCCGCGGAACATTGTGATTAACGGTCAGTCCCTGGGCGGCCTGTCCTCCCTGTTGGCGGTGTTGAGCCGCCCGGAGGCGTTTGGCGGCGCAATCGCGCAGTCTTCGTCGCTGTGGCAGCCGCAGGTCATGGACCGCCTGGACGAGCTGGAGGCAGCGGGCGAGATTGACCGTCTGCGCCACCTGTACCTTGAGATTGAGGTGGGGGAGCAGGAGTGGGTTTTGGTTCCTCATCACCGCGAGCTGAAAGCGCGTCTGGAAAAGCTGGGCCTGGAGAGAGTGCGGTGCACGACCTTCAACGGCGGTCACGATTATGCGTGCTGGCGCGGTGCGATTGTGCCGGCCCTGGAACGCATTATTGCTGCCAGCCGGGAGGCTGAACGCACTGAGCCGGGCTCTGAAGAGAACCAGCGAGAGGTAGCCTAGGGCTCCCGTACGGGTAGAGCACACCCCGTATGGTGGGCGTGCGGGGTTCCCGTTAGGGTAAACACCGCCGCGCCCGTATCCTAGAGAAGGATAGCCTAAGAGATGCGTAGTCTCTTGGCAGATGCAGCGCTACCGCGCCGCGAGGGGTGCCGAAAGGTACCCGGCGTAGGCTGTACACCCGCCCTCATCGACGAGATGGCATCACGCTGCGAACGCACGCAGCACGTGAGCGCTATAGAAACCGCAAACGACACAGAAATCGAGAGAAGATGACCGTAGAACGTAGCCCCCTGGCCCCCACACCGCTCATCCCCGAGTCTTTTGCCGCGAAGTACCGCGAAGCTGGCTACTGGATTGACCAGACCATCCCCGAGTTCCTGCTGGATGCCTGCCGCGCAAAGCCGCACTTCCCGGCGCTCGTGGCGATTTCGCACGCGCAGCTCGATGAGGACGGCAAGCCCCAGCAGATTCGCCTCTCCTACGGTGAGCTGGAGGCGGCAGGTCGTGCCGCTGCGGCGCGCCTCATTCAGGCTGGCGTGCAGCCCGGTGACCGCGTGCTGCTGCAGCTGGGTAACACCGCCGAGTACCTGGTGTACCTGCTCGGTATTTTCTGGGCGGCGGCTCTGCCGGTGTTCTGCCTGCCGCAGCACCGCACCACCGAGCTCGTGCACTTTGCGACCCGTACCGACGCGGCGGCGCACGTGTTCTCTTCGCTGACCCCCGGCGCGGATTTCACCGCCCTGCACGAGGACGTTGCCGCCGAGCTGCGCAAGAACTCCCAGGAGCCGCCGGTCGCTATTGACGTTGCCGAGCCGCTGACCCCGCTGACCGACGAGGAGCTCGCTGAAGAGTTCGTGCCCGGCGTCGTTCAGAACACCGAGAACCAGCGCGCGAGCGAGCAGGTGGCGTTCCTGCAGCTCTCCGGCGGTACGACCGGCATTTCGAAGCTGATTCCTCGCACCCACGCCGCCTACCTGTACTCGGTGCGCGGCTCGGTCGATATCTGCAAGCTGAACAACAACACGACCATGCTCGTGGTGTTGCCCGCCGCGCACAACTTCACGATGAGCTCGCCCGGTATTCTGGGCGTCATGTGCGTCTCCGGCAAGCTGGTGTTTGCGGCGGATCCGTCCCCGCAGACTGCGTTCCACCTCATTGAGATGGAGGGCGTGACCACCTCCGCCCTGGTGCCGCCGCTGGCTCAGGCGTGGGTCGCCTCCGCGGAGAAGCGCGACGTGTCCCTGCCCTCCCTGCAGACCCTGCAGGTGGGCGGCTCGAAGCTGGCTCCGGCGGTTGCGGGCAAGATCGAGTCCGTGCTCGGCTGCACCGTTCAGCAGGTGTTCGGCATGGCTGAGGGACTGGTGAACTACACCCGCTCCACCGACCCGATTGAGATGCGTCTGAGGACTCAGGGCTACCCGATTAGCCCCGACGACGAAATTCTGATTGTTGATGATCAGGACCAGCCGGTTAAGCGCGGCGAGAGCGGCCACCTGCTCACCCGCGGCCCGTACACGATTCGCGGCTACTACCTGGAGGAGAACGCGAACCGCTACGGCTTCACCGAGAACGGTTTCTACCGCACCGGCGACATTGTGCGCCTGGTCGCCGGCAAGTACCTTGAGGTGACCGGCCGCGCGAAGGACCAGATCAACCGCAATGGCGAGAAGATTGCCGTGGACGAAATTGAAGAGCTGGCGCTGACCCACCCCGACGTTTTTGACGCCGTGGTTCTGGGCATCCCGGATGAGACCGTGGGCGAGCGCGTGGGCCTGGTTATTGTGCCGCAGGAAGGCGCTGACCTGGGCGAAAACCCGCGCCGCACGATGCACGAGTTCTTCACCTCGAAGAAGCTCGCCGACTTCAAGATCCCGGAGCGCGTGCAGGTTCTTCAGGAATTGCCCACCACGAATGTGGGTAAGATTTCTCGCCGCGAACTGCGCGCCAAGCTTGCCGAAATTTTCGGCTAAACCCTTTTCGGCTAAACCTTAAGCCCGTATTCCTACCCCTACTTGAGGAGAAAAATGTCCGCACTTGAGACCCTGCGCCCCATCATGGAGAAGTACATCGTCGAGCCCGACTCCCTGCAGGCTGCTTTTGACGAGCCGACCACCGACCTGTTCTCGCTGGGCCTGGACTCGATGGGTTCCTTCGCCCTGCTCGACGACCTTGCCGCAGAAGGCGCCGTGATTGAGTTTACCGAGCTGGTGGAGAACCCGACCGTGGAGTTCATCGCCTCCCGCCTGGGCTAAGCGTTACCGCACCCCGAGTGCCCGCCTGCCGCAAATGCAGGCGGGTGCCCGGGGTGTTTGCTACTCGCCTCGCTCGCCCCGCTTGATCTGTGCCGTCTCGCGCCGTATTTGTTGCTATGTTTACCGGCTATGTTTACGCTAGCCAGCGCGAAATGGCGGGGCGGTAGCCTACCTTTCACACACCGCATATCATCCCTAATCCAGACCCTTACTCCAGACCTTTGAGAGGCCACCATGGGCGTAGCTGATACTACCGCACCCGATAGCTTCGGGACTGCTTCCGACCTTCGCACCGCCGCGACTGACCCCGCATCGCACAGTGCTGACAGTCCCTGGCTGCCGCTGACCACGAACGCGCGCGGCATCTACTTTGCCGCCGCGATTGACCCGTCGAACCCCTGCTACAACACCGCGGAGGTTCTGCAATGCCCCGCGGACACCGACCTCGCCCTGCTGCGTGAGGCGCTGGTGCAGCTCTACCGCGAGAACGAGGGCTTCCGCGTGCGCACCCGCATTGCCGATGGTGCCGCCTCCCAGCAGATTCTGCCGCTTGAGGCATTCCTCGCGGGTATTGACCTACTCGTGGATGAGAGCGAACTGGAGGAGGGCGAACTGGAGGAGGGGGAGCTGAACGGCACCGCGGAGACGGGGGAAGAGAACTCCTCTGACCTGCCCGGCTCTGACCTGCCCGCGCCGGTGCGCGCCTGGGCGCAGCGCCTGCTCGCCCAGCCCCTCACCACCGATGAGGGCGTGACCGTGCGCAGCGCAGCGGTGCGTTACGGCGGGTTCCTCTGGGTTTACCACTCCTTCTCCCACGTGGTTGCCGACGGTTTCGCCGCGTTCAACGGCCTCTCCCGCGTGGCGGCGATATACCGCGCCCTGTCCGCCGGCCAGCCGGTCCCGGCAACCCGCCGCATGAGCCTGCAGCAGCTGCTCGACGCCGACGAAGCCGCCTCCACCGCTCGTGACGAAGACGTCGCCTTCTGGGAGGCGAGCGGCGCCCTGGAACAGGAAGACACCTCCCTGGCGGGTCGTACCGCCTCCCCGTCGGCGCGGTCTGTGCGCCTGGCATTCAGCATCGACGTGCCCACCCAGCAGGCTCTGCTGGATGCGGCAAAGCAGCACGCCGTCTCCTGGCCGGTGCTGGCGACCGCCGCCGTGGGCTCGTACCTGGCGCGTGTGGGCGGATACCCGCAGGCTTCGTTCGGTGTGCCGCAGATGAACCGCATGTTCGCCCGCACCCTGCCGGAGGCGACCCGCGCCCTGGGCGCGGCGAGCGCGCAGACCGGCTGTACCGCAGTGAATGTTCTGCCGGTGCAAGTTGCGGCAACTGGTCCCATCGCGGAGTCCCTGCACTCGGTGAAGGAGCAGTACGCCCGTAACGCTGAGCATCCGCTGGCCCGTCAGGAAGACCTCGAACGTACCGCACGTAACGCCCAGTCCAGGCTGTTTGGCGCGCAGATTAACGTGGTGCCCTTTGACGCGGTGCTGCCGCTGGCGGCACCCTCCAAGGACGAGTCCGGATCCGCGGTACCGACCGCGCGCATTCACAATATCTCTGCCGGTCCCGTTGCTGACGCGACCTTCACCCTGCGCGGCATGCCCGGCCGCGGCAACAGCATCTCCTGCGAGATTGACATGAACCCGGCGCTCTACACCGCCAAGGAGCTGGAACGCCACGCCGCCCGCCTGAGCGAGTGGCTGCCCGCCTACGCCGCGGAGGCGCAGCGCGAGGACGCCTCCCTGAACAACCTGGGTTTGGCGACCGAGGCGGAGCTTGCGACCCTGCGCGAGCTGACCGCCCCGGCGCGCACCGAGCATCCGCTGGAGTACAAGACCCTGCTGGGTCGCTTCCGTGATGCGGTGGCGGCACATCCGCAGGCGCTCGCGGTGCTGGATTCTGCCCCCGCGCCCGGTGAGGTGCTCACCCCCGAGTCGGAGCGTGCCTACGCTTTTGACCGCGCCCTCACCTACGCCGAACTGGATGAGCGTGCCCGTGCGCTTGCCGCGCAGCTACTGGACTGGGGCGTTCGCCCTTCCGATGCGGTGGGTCTGCGTGTGCACCGCGGTGTGGAGCAGTACGTGGCGCTGTACGCCCTGCTGTACGCTGGCGCCACCTACGTGCCGGTGCTGCCGGATCTGCCTGCCGAGCGTGTGGGCGTGATGATGGAGGACGCCGAATGTTCCCTGCTGCTGCACGGCCCCGGTCTGCAGCCGCTGAGCGCGCAGGAGCTGAACCCGCAGGAGCCGCAGCGTCACGCGAACCTGCCCCAGCACGTACTGCCTGAGTACACCCAGCCTGAGCCGACCCTGCCGCCGGTAAACACTAATGAGCCTACCCCGGCACCCTCCTCTGCACCCGCCGCCGAGGAGCTTCCGGGCGTGAAAACCGGTCTGGACGAGGACGCTTACGTGCTCTTCACCTCCGGCTCCACGGGCAGGCCTAAGGGCGTTGCCATCAGCCACCGCGCGATTGATAACCGCCTGCGCTGGCAACAGCACCAGATTCCGGTGGGGGAGGGCGACCGCGTTCTGCACAAGACCCCCATCTCCTTTGACGTACACGTGTGGGAGCTGTACTGGCCGCTCGCCGAGGGTGCCGCCGTGGTCATTGCCGCCCCGGAGGGGCACCGCGACCCCGCCTACCTGGCGCGCGTGATTGCCGAGCAGTCCGTCACGGCGGTGCACTTTGTGCCGACCATGCTTTCGGCGCTGACCTCTTCGCCGGCGGCGCGCCGCATCCTGGCTGATGCCGGCTTCGGCAGGGAACGAGAGCAGCCCCTGCGCTACGTGGTCTGCTCGGGTGAGGCACTGCAGAAGGACCAGGTGCAGGCCGCGGGCGAGGTTCTGGGCGTGTACCCGCTGAACCTGTACGGCCCGACCGAGGCGGCAGTGGACGTGACCTTCTGGGAAACCTCCAACGACCCGCAGCGCGAGAGCGTGCCCATTGGCGAGCCGGTCTGGAACACCGGCACCCTGATTCTTGACCCGACCGGCCACCCCGTGCCGGTGGGCGTGACCGGTGAACTGCACCTGTCGGGCGTGCAGCTGGCGCGCGGCTACAAGAACAACCCGCAGGCGACCGCGGCGGCTTTCGTGGAGCAGGCTCCTGCCGGTGCGCTCGCGCTGCTGAACGGTGAGAGTCAGCGCCTGTACCGTACGGGCGATTTGGCGTGCTGGGAGATTCTTCCCGATGGCCGCGCCGTTATCGGTTACCGCGGCCGCACGGATTACCAGATTAAGGTGCGCGGTCAGCGCCTGGAGCTGGGCGATATTGAGATGGCTCTTGCCGCGGTTGAGGGCGTGAGCGCTTCGGTGGCTCTGCTGTACCGCGGTCTGCGTGAGCCTGCCCTGGCGGCGGTGCTGGAGGTCGGCGACGTGCCCGCCGAGCGTGCTGAGCAGCTGGTGGAGGCGGCGCGTGAGCATTGCGCGCAGGTTCTGCCGGACTACATGGTTCCGACCCTGTGGCATACTCTGCCTGCTCTGCCGGTGAGCCCCTCCGGTAAGGCTGATCGCAAGCTGTTGGCGTCCCTGGATTTGACCCCGCAGACTTCTGATGCTGAGGGTCCGCACGGTCTGCTGGAGCAGCAGCTGTGCTCGATTATTGCGGGAGTGCTGGGTCGTGAGCGTTTCGGCGTGGATGAGGATTTCTTCGCTTCGGGCGGTCAT
>ERZ772953.110-NODE-110-length-21322-cov-11.618000_pt1 | contig 21322 bp, 16 predicted proteins | sample MGYA00580685_ERZ772953 | MGnify/ENA primary metagenome ERZ772953 (study PRJEB29015, sample SAMEA2738080) | human oral metagenome | biome: human oral; feature: human-associated habitat; material: saliva | place: China | collected 2209 ...
TCCCCCGCTACCAGGCAGGTTACCTACGCGTTACTCACCCGTTCGCAACTCATCCAGAGAAGCAAGCTCCTCCTTCAGCGTTCTACTTGCATGTATTAGGCACGCCGCCAGCGTTCGTCCTGAGCCAGGATCAAACTCTCATTAAAAGTTTGAGTTCTCACTCATTTCTGTCACTGACAGATTTATTGTTTTTTTCTTTGTTCAGTACTACAACAGATGTTGTAGCGCCCTGCACATTGGTTCGTCTTGTTCAGTTTTCAAAGGTCTTTATCGCTCTCTCAAGCGACAACTATATCAGTATATCACCTATCCATCCCCTTGTCAACACTTTTTTCAAACTTTTTTATCTTTTTTACAATTTTATTTCCCACCACCTACAAAATCACTGATAAATCAACAACTAAAAGGGAAAGATAAACTCTCCCTTTTACTCTATTCCTAAATAATTATCTCAGAAAAATCTGATAAGTATGCCTCCAAGTCGCGCAACAAACTCTTACGCCCCTTAAACCGTTCGTCGCCTAGTAAGCGGTAGTATAACTCCAGTTGTTCTTTGTCTAACTTGGAAGTGTAGGCTGCTAACGAACTTCGAAGAGCGACTAAATCATCTAATGCTAGTTCGCGCTTACTCAGTCTATGACTAATGGTTCCAACTTCTTCATAAGACTGACGATCGAAGCGGCGTTTTTGGCTCTCTTGCTTTCGAAGAATGTCATGAATATGATTCCTAAATTTTGTTTTGAAGTAGCGATAGAGGCGACTTTCGTCTTGACTGATATCTGGATGACTTTCTTCCAGCTGGTGATAAACCAGCATCCCCTCTTGTTCCCAGTCACTACTCTCCCATAAATGCACATAATAATCTCGTGCACAGCGCCGGACGATCCACTGCACTTTCTCATAGCGTTCCTTGAAGTTCATGTTATCTCCTTTTTCTTTGATAATATGATTCTACAAGAAAAAATCTTCTCTCAGGCCTCCTGTCCCTATCCTGTCTATTTTATGCCCCAACTGGTACCTAACAAAAAAATTTGAGACATCTCAGGGACTTTTTATGACATATCGGTACACAAAAACAACCGCTTTAAAAGCAGTTGTTTTATAGATATTATTCTTCGTCTTCAACATCCTGATCATCGTCAGAATATTCATCGTCTTCTTCATTTAACTCAACTTCTTCGCCGAGATCATCTGGAGCTATTTCATTAATTTCAGCATCGTAGGCTTCAACCTCGCTCTTTTCATCATCTGGATTATCTTCATCATATGAAAGAGCTGGATCCTCTTCATAAGAGTCCTCATCTTCAGGATCATCATCGCTGTAATCAATCGCATCTTCGTCGCCATCCATAAAGGCATTAACACGTTTTTTCTTGCGTTTCTTAGGGTCATCTTCCTCGTCTGTTTCTTCCAAAGCGATGATTTCTTCATCGACTTCGTCAATCGCATACCAAGAACGAAGACCCCATTTATTGTCACCAAGTGGGATGAAACTGCCATCTACATTCAGTTCTGTATAAAATAGAGGCAGTGCTTCTCGGATTTCGCTATTTGATTTCTCCAGATAATTTTGAATTTCATTAACAAGCTCATCGAAATACATTTCATGGTCACGCCCGCGCAATTCTAAGATGGCACGTGCTACCTCAATCATCGAAAGCTCACTTTTTTCTTGTCCTGCAAATACTTCTAATTCCAAAGTTATTCTCCTTAAGATTACACAGGCATTTAGCCAGGCATTTTTTCGCTACTTTCTATTGTACGATAAATTTGCCGTCTAGTCAAAAAAATTTCACCTAGTCCATCCGACTTTTCAACTACAGCCTTCCTACTATATTTTTGATCATCTATGAAACAGCGTCTTCCTTCAATTTATACATTGACATATTTGTTCTCACAAGTCTTCGACTAATCATGATATAATAGAAACAACTTTATTTAATAGAAAGAAGCTTATGCCTCTCCTCCAACGTACCATCAAACTAGCTCTTGCAACATGTCTTGCTGCGGCTCTAGCTGCTTTTTTAGGTCTAAGCAATGCGATATCAGCCGGTATCATTGCCATCCTCAGCGTTTCCGATACCCGCAGAAGCACTATCAAACTAGCCCGCAACCGCCTCTTGTCTACTATTTTAGCACTAGCCATCGGGAGCTTATCTTTCATCCTTCTGGGATTTAACCTTTGGAGCTTAGGGATTTATATCCTACTCTACGTTCCCTTGGCTTATCTCTTTGGCTGGGAAATAGGCATCACCCCCAGTACAGTTTTGGTCACTCATCTGCTGCTAGCTCATTCTGTTTCTTGGTCTCTTTTGGCCAATGAAATGGCTGCCTTCCTTATCGGAACGGGATTTGCTCTCCTAGCCAACCTTTATATGGCTTCGAACCAGCAAGATATTGATAACTATCGTATTCAAGTCGAAGAGCAACTGAAGAAAATCCTACTGCGTTTTGAATATTTTTTGAAAGCAGGAGACGGCCGAAACGATGCAACTCTAATCAAGGAACTGGATACTATCCTTCAAGAAGCCTTAGCACTGGTCTATCTGGACCATTCCAACCACCTCTTTCATCAGACCAACTACCATATTCATTATTTTGAAATGCGGCAGGCCCAAAATCGCATTCTAGAAGACATGGCAGGAAATATCAATAATTGCCAATTGGCAGCCAGTGAGAGCTTGATTTTAGCACGTCTTTTCTCCAAGACAGCCCAACAGCTCAGTCAAGAAAATCCTGCTCACGAGCTGGTTGAAGAAATCGAAACCTGCTTGGCTGTTTTTCGCGAACGCCCGCTTCCTAAGACTCGGCAAGAATTTGAAACTCGTGCCACTCTCCTACAACTTTTACGAGATTTAGAGACCTTTATTAAACTTAAAGCGGAATTTTATCAAAATTACCAAAAGGTGCAAGCAAGTTAGCTCTGCGCTATTTCCAATAAATAATAAGAGGAGGCTGGGACAAAAGTCCTAGCCTCTCAATTGTCTTTGGATTGTCGAGCAAGACGCAGTGGTTGAGTGGGCTCTACTACGCTGATTTCATCAGCTTTTACAGCCCTACTCAACTGTGCGGAGGTGGGACGACGAAATCGAATTCTAACGAATTACCGATTTCTTATACGAAAACTCAAAAGAGCGCAAAAAGACTCCCCTTGTGATATAATGAAAGCGAAAAAATTGTATTAGGCTACTGGCTCGTCTCTAGTAGCCTTTTTTTGTAGCACAAACTCCTGATAAGTAAGATTTTCTTTCAAAAGGATATAAGCTATTTTAAGAAGTTGATGTGCGAGTGCAATAGTTGCTTTTTGCGGTCCTCTCCTGCTTTGAATCTGGTAATAACGCTCTGCTAGTGGACTTCCTTTTTGTCTTTTTGCCGCAAAAACTGCTTGACAGAGACACCTTTTTAAATAGGAATTGCCATGTCTGATTTTTGTGCTCCTCTTTTTACCGGCACTTTCATTATTTCCAGGACACAAACCAGCCCAGGAAGCGAGATGTCCAGCTGTTGGAAACTGGCTCATGTCTACCCCAATTTCCGATATGATCACAGAGGCTGTAATGAGATCAATACCAGGAATAGAATCTAGGATTTCCACTGGTCTCTCATAGAGATTTAGATAGCCGTTCATACGCTCTTCCAAACAATCGATTTGTTTTTGATAAAAATCGTAAATCTCCAAGGACTGACCTAACATAAAACGATGATGAGCCGAAAAGTACCCATCAAGTGCCTCAAGGAGTTGGGGAACTTTTCTTTTCAAACTGGTATAAACAGATTGATGGATCATTCTTGGGGTAACGGGCGTCTCATCAATAAGCAGTTGCAGTAAGTTTCGACCAGAAGCACCCATGATATCTTCTATGTAGGTTGTCAGCTTAATACCTCCTGATTGGAGGATTTTATGGATCCGATTGGTCTCACGATTACGGCTCTCTACATAGTGTTTCCGTTGTCGTGTTAGCTCTCTCAATTCTTGAATGGTTTCATCAGGAACGAAACTGCGAGGAAGCAGGCCGATTCGTGTTAATTGGGCAATCCAGTGAGCATCTTTCTTATCTGTTTTTTGACCTGGAATAGCTTTCATATGAGCAGGCTGTGCTAGGATGAGTTCAAAGTCATCACAGAGTTCATGCCAGACAGGTCTCCAGTAAACTCCTGTGCTTTCCATGCCGACGGCTTCTACATGAAATTGACTGAGAAAATCATGACAGGCTTTTAATCCTTTTGTCGTTGTATCAAACTGAGCCATTTCACGCTTTGGACGAGTAGAAGTGAGCGGCCCATGTAGAATACAAACCACAACAGTAGCTTGATGGACATCAATACCTGCACAAGATTGATAGAGAACATCCATTGTGATTCCCTCCATTTATAAAGTCAGAGAGCTTGTCTACCGATAACGTTGTCGTATTTTTATACTCATGCTCAAGGCGATATTTTGGGGTACTCGTCGGTAGAGTGGATTAGTTTGTCCCGCGAAAGTGATATTCAAGAAATTATCAACCACAAAGCCCTCACTTAGATTATACTTCTAAATGAGGGCTCTTGTCTTTATTTTCGTGTTTCTGTGGGTGACGGCTATGTCGTCATGGCTGTCTGTCCCACTCTCTTTGTCATTTACTAAAGAAAAATGGGGGGGCAAATTCTTTGAGTTTATCAAAGCATTCGATAGCAGCTTGATTATCTTCGCAGATGATCAGGCAGACATCGTCTCCGCAGACTGTAGCAACAATCTGGGGTAATTCCAGAGCGTCTAAAATGGCACCAAAAGATTGGGCTAGTCCGGGTAAGGTTTTCATGACGACTTGATGCTGAACGGGGCGGAGCATGACGAGGGCATCTTCCATATAGAAGCGTAGTCTTTTCTCCCAACGGGAAGGGGCGATACTGTTAATGACATAATAGGATTTGTCGTTTTCGGTCACCTTGACTAGATTGAGAGTTTTCATGTCACGAGAGAGAGTAGACTGGGTGACAATAACGCCATTTGCTTCCAGTAGTTCTTGGAGTTCCTGCTGGGTATGGACTCTTTTTTCCATGATGAGGGAGCGAATGAGGCGATGCCTACTTTCGATTTTATTCATAGATTCACCTGTATTTATTTGATAAACATAGCGTCGCCAAAGCTAAAGAAGCGGTAGCGCTCAGTGATAGCATGCTCATAGGCTTGCAGTGTCAGTTGGCGTCCAGCAAAAGCTGATACCAGCATGACAAGGGTTGATTTTGGCAAGTGGAAGTTGGTTGAAAAAGCATCGACAATCTTCCACTGATAGCCCGGTTTGATAAAGATATTGGTCCAGCCGGAGTCTGCTTGGATTTGACCCTCAAATTTGCTGCCGATTGTTTCCAGTGTCCGGATAGAAGTAGTGCCGACAGCAACGATGCGGTGGCCGCTTGCCTTGACTTGACGCAGGGTTTCAGCTGCTTCTTCAGACAAGCTATAAAATTCGGAATGCATCTCATGCTCTTCCAGATTGTCAACTGATACAGGACGGAAGGTTCCGAGTCCGACATGCAGCGTCAGGTAGACGAGTTTAACGCCTTTTTCCGCAATTTTATCCAGCAATTCCTCTGTGAAATGGAGGCCAGCGGTTGGAGCGGCAGCGGAGCCGTTTTCTTTGGCATAGACTGTCTGGTAGCGTTCACGGTCTTCTAGCTTCTCGTGGATATAGGGTGGCAGGGGCATTTCACCCAAACTTTCTAGAACTTCTAGGAAAATGCCCTGATAATCAAAGCAAACGATCCGTCCACCGTGCTCCAGCTCTTCTGTAACAGTGGCAGTCAAACGACCATCGCCGAAAGAAACACGCGCTCCGACTCTTAGACGTTTGGCCGGCTTGGCTAGGACTTCCCAGAAGTCTCCTTGTGTATTTTTCAAGAGTAGGAGTTCGATATGACCACCAGTTTCAGGCTTGGTTCCATAAAGGCGGGCTGGCAGGACACGGGTGTTATTCATAACCAAGGCATCACCTGGCTCAAGTTGGTCAATAATATTGTCAAAATGTTGGTCACTAAACTGGCCAGTTTCCCGGTCTACAATGAGCAGGCGAGAAGAGTCTCGCTTCTCCAGAGGAGTTTGAGCAATCAGTTCTTCCGGCAAGTGAAAATCAAAATCAGCAGTATTCATTCTATCTCCTTAAATAGTTCTCATGATCCAAATATAGTAGGCGGCAAGCAAAAAGGGAATACTGATAAAGAAAGTTCCCAAGCCTAAAAAGACTAGTTGCCAACCTAGATGTTTTTTCAGGAAAAGCCCAGCGGTAAAAAGGGCAATTCCTAGTAAAAAGATTATAATCATTGGTAATAGCATTCTTTTATTATACCACGATTTGACGCTAAGTCCTTCAGTAAAATTTGAAAAATTGAGCAGAATCTACTTGACAAAAATTGGTCTATACCATATAATAAAATAAGGAATCAATCAAGAAAAATAGGAGAACAGAATGAAAGTTATTCGTGTTGAGAATCAAGTAGAAGGCGCAAAGGTAGCTTTAGAAATCTTGAAGGAGAAGTTGGCTCAAGGGGCTAAAACACTGGGCTTGGCGACAGGAAGCAGCCCGATTGAGTTTTATCAGCAAATCATTGCCAGCGACTTGGATTTATCAGAGCTGACCAGTGTAAACTTGGATGAGTATGTTGGACTTTCAGAAGATAATCCTCAGTCTTATCGTTACTTTATGAATGAGCAGCTGTTTAATAAAAAGCCTTTTAAAGAAAGCTTTTTGCCAAATGGTGCAGCAGAAGATGCGGAAACAGAAGTGAAACGCTATAACCAAGTCTTGGCTGACCACCCAGTAGATTTGCAAATTTTGGGAATTGGCACCAATGGTCATATTGGCTTTAATGAGCCAGGAACTAGTTTTGATAGTACTGTCCATATCGTCGATTTGGAACAGTCAACTATCCAAGCGAACGCTCGCTTCTTTGAGAAGATTGAGGACGTACCAACCCAAGCTATCTCAATGGGTATTCAGAATATCTTAGATGCAAAATCAATCATTCTATTTGCCTATGGCGCTTCTAAAGCTCAAGCCATTGCAAGAACAGTCCGAGGAGAGGTAACAGAAGCTGTGCCAGCTAGCGCCCTTCAAGGCCATGAAGATGTCGTGATTATTGCTGACAAGGAAGCTTTGAGTTCATTAGAAGCCTAATAATCTATTTCCTATCTAATTTTTAGGTAGGATTTTTTATATTTATCAAAAACTTGATTAAAAATATGATATACTAGTTAGGAATGAATTTTTTTGGAGGATAAATGTGAAGAAGAAGTTTTTGGTGTTTGGATTGATTTTATCTGCCTTTCTGTCACCGTTTTCTGCTGCAGCAGATGAATTAGTAGATATGGCACAAAAAATGTATCCTAATGATCATGTGCAAGCTATCAATCGTCCTAAATCATCTTTGATGATTGACGGCAATACGGGAGATATCCTGTGGCAGGATAATATTGATGAGGTTCGAGATCCAGCCAGCATGAGTAAGATCATGACCTTGTACTTGGTTTTTGAAGCCATTAAAGAGGGAAAACTCAGTTTAGATACGGTGATTAAGGCGACACCGCAAGATCAGGCCGTTGCGGGAATTTATGAAATTTCCAATAATAAAATCGTGGCTGGAGTCAATTATACTGTTTCTGAGCTGATTACCATGACAGTTGTGCCTTCTTCTAACGCAACAACAGTGATGCTGGCAAATTACTTATCAGATAATGATCCCGATGCTTTCTTGGATAAGATGAACGCAAAAGCGCAGGAACTAGGTATGACCAATACCAAATGGTTTAATGCCAGTGGTGCAGCAGCAGTTTCCTTCAAAGGATACTACACACCTCAGAGATATAACAATTATGCTAGCAACCAAACGACTGCGCGTGATTTAGGGATTTTAGCTTATAATTTTGTAAAAAACTATCCAGATATTTTAAACTATACCAATCAGGCCAAAGTGACCGTCAAGGCTGGTACGCCTTATGAAGAAACATTTGACACTTATAATTACTCTCTGCCAGGTGCTCGCTACGCTCTGGAGGGAGTAGATGGTCTGAAGACGGGTTCAAGTCCGAATGGTGCCTTTAACTACATTGCAACTGTCAAGCGTGGAAACCAGCGCGTGATTGGCGTTATCATGGGCGTTGGCGACTGGTCTGACCAAGACGGTGAATATTACCGTCATCCATTTGGAAATGCCTTGATCGAAAAATCTTATGCTGACTACGAGTACAAGAAACTGTTCTCTAAAGGGAAGCAGGAGATTGGTGGAAAAACTTACAATCTGCCTGAAGATTTTTATGCGACAATCAAAAAAGATGCGAAGGCAAAGCCTGTAGTTGAGAATGGTGTCTTGAAGGCTGGAAATGATCTGTACACGCTCTCTCCAAAGATCTCTGATGAGATGAAAGTGGAGGAAGTAGATGCTTCTGTTACCCAGTCTGCCAAAGAAGAAGTCACTAAGAAAGAAAATAATAAAACTTGGTATAGTGACTTGCTAAGCAACCGCTGGTTAATTGCCTTGCCAATTGTCATTATTATCCTGATTTTCTATATCGAGAATCGGAAATCGAGAAAAGCTAAAGCAAAAGCTAGAAAAAAATAAATAAATGATTGCATTTAGCTTGCAAACTGAAATAAAGCTCAGTTCCTAAAAACTGGGTTTTATTCTATTTTTGGAGAGGTTTTGATGATGGGAAAAAAGTTTTCTAATAGCTATTTGGCTTATTTTTTGATGTATAATTTTTATTTTCTTTCACTTTCGTTGTTTTCGACCTTGATATCAGTTTATATGCTGGATAAGGGGTACACGGCGGGTCAAGTATCCATTGTTGTATCAGCTTCTTTCTTTTCTTCCATGCTGACTCAGCCAATCATGGGGCTGTTAAATGATACGCTTGGCATCAAGAGGGTTTCGCTTATCAGTTTTTTCCTGATTATCCTGGGAGACATCTTTTTCATGGAGGCTGATAATCTATGGCTTTTAGCTATCTGGTACAGTTTTGTCTTGATGCTTATCAATGGGGTAGGTACCGTGATGGATGTACTAGCGACCCAGAGCCCTTATAAATACGGGAAAATTCGAATTTGGGGGACAATCGGTTATGCCGTCGGTTCACAGCTGGCAGGTTTGATTTATAAAAATATTTCTCCCCAGGCCATTTATTTGGTCTTTATTGGAACCATGCTGCTGAGTATTATAGGGGTTCTTGGTATGAATCCTAAGCGGGATAGGTTGGCTAAAAAAACTGAAAAAAGAGGCCATTCGCTCTTTTCAGCTATACTTAAAAACAGAACCTATCTTTTTTATCTTTTTCTTGTTGCCCTTTACTCTGGTGTGGGCAATACAGGGCATACCTATATTCCTTCCATGCTAGAATCCAGTGGTTTGAGTGTTGATTGGGTAACGACGGTCGTAGCTGTCTCTGTACTATGCGAGGCACCTTTAATCTTTTATTCCTACCTTTTCATGGATAAGATAGCTGTCAAAAAGTTGCTCTATATCTGCTTAGGTATGATGCTTCTTCAGTATGCGGTTTATGCTTTAAACTTTGGCTTGGGTTCGAAAATTGCAGTGACCCTGCTTTCCAAGCATGCCTCTGGTATGGTACTTACCATGCTTAGTCTGCGTATCGTAGCAAATCTGGTGGATGAAAAATATTTGGTGACAGCCTTTGCGCTGCTCCAGACAGGGAGAAATTTGGGCACGATTTTCATTCAGAATATGTCAGGGTCTATCTTAGATCGTTTTGACTATGGTAGTATGAATCTCATGTTGGCAGCAATTATAGGTCTAGTGCTCTTGCTTGCTCTCTTTTTGAAAGTTCCTGAAAAAAAGAATCAGAATTTATTTGGATAAGAAAAAACGAGTCTGGAATCTTTTCAGCTCGTTTTTGTTTTGGGAGATTACATAAGTGAGAGAATAAATAATACTTCGTTCCATTTCACAAGCCCTTTCTTTGGTGTTTTAATTACGAATAAAGATATAAAAGACATTGTTTTGAAAGGGAAATGCTCATGTTGCTTGCGAAAAATGAAGAGGGGATTTTGCTGAATGCGATGGAAAATCAGCCGTCTCATGGCCAACAACTCTTTTGTCCGGCCTGTTCCGGGGAGGTCCGTTTTAAAAATGGAAGGGTCATGCGGCCACATTTTGCGCATATTTCTCTTGAAGATTGCTCGTTTTATGCGGAAAATGAAAGTGCGGAGCATTTGAACTTGAAAGCGGGACTTTATAGCTGGGGAAAGCAAAGCCAAGAGGTTCAGGTGGAGGCTTTTTTGCCTGAGATAAGGCAGATTGCTGACCTTTTGTTGGACGGTCGTATAGCGCTGGAGGTCCAATGCAGTCCCCTCAGTCAGGAACGACTTGAGGAAAGGACGCTATCCTACCGCCAGCATGACTATCAGGTTCTCTGGCTTTTGGGCAAGAAATTATGGTTAAAACAGTCGCTGACGAAACTACAAAAGGACTTTCTTTATTTTAGTCAAAATATGGGCTTTCATCTTTGGGAATTGGATGAGAAAAAGCAGGAGCTTCGGCTTAAGTATCTCATTCACGAAGATTTGCATGGGCGAGCTCAGTACAAGGTCAAATCCTTTCCTTTTGGTCAAGACTGCCTTTTATCTGTCCTCCGCAGACCCTTTCAGAAGCAGGGGCTAGAGAGCTATCTGGCTCGGCAGGATCCAGAGATTTGTCGCTATGTTCGTCAGCAGCTTTATTACCAGCAGCCTCGATGGATGAAGCTCCAAGCCCAGCTTTATCAAAAAGGAGACAATCTTCTGACCAAGTCAGCCGAGGATTTTTATCCGCAGGTTCGGCCTGTCCAGGCCAGCTCCTTTTGCCAAATAACAAGAGATTTGACTCCTTATTACCAGCACTTTCATCGCTATTATCAGGCTGAAAAAAATAAGCAGCTTCAAATTATCTATCCACCAGTATTTTATGCGAGGATTTCCCCAGCTTTTATGATAAAATAGAAAAGATGGAGGAAATTTCTATGGCAAAACAAAGAAATGAAATTGAAGAAAAATATACTTGGGATTTGACAACAATTTTCCTAACAGATGAAGCCTTTGAAGCGGAGTTGGCGCAGGTTTCAGAAGAAGTGAAGAAGGCAGCTAGTCTGGCTGGGCATTTGCTGGATTCAGCGGACAGTCTCTTAAAAACGACTGAAGTGCAGTTGGACTTGATGCGCCGGATTGAAAAGCTTTATTCTTATGCTCACATGAAGAATGACCAGGATACTCGTGTGGCTAAGTATCAAGAATATCAGGCTAAGGGTATGACTCTTTATAGTGAATTCGGTCAAAGCTTTGCCTTCTATGAGCCCGAATTTATGGCGATTACAGAAGAGCAGTACCAAGCTTTCTTAGCTGAGCAGCCAGGTTTGCAACTTTACCAGCATTATTTTGATAAACTTTTGAAAAAGAAAGCTCACATCCTGACCCAGCGCGAAGAGGAGCTCTTGGCTGGTGCTGGTGAAATTTTTGGTGCAGCAGGCGAAACCTTTGCTATTTTGGATAATGCAGATATTGTTTTTCCAATGGTGCATGACGAAGATGGAAATGAAGTTCAGCTTAGCCACGGCAACTATATCACCTTGGTTGAGTCTAAGAACCGAGAGGTCCGTAAGGAAGCTTACGAGGCTCTCTACAGCGTCTACGAGCAGTATCAGCATACCTATGCCAAAACTCTGCAGACCAATGTCAAGGTTCACAATTACAATGCGAAAGTCCGCAAGTTTTCATCTGCCCGCGAAGCGGCTTTATCAGCTGACTTTATTCCAGAAAGTGTTTATGATAGCCTAGTTTCAGCTGTCAATAAGCATTTGCCTCTCTTGCAGCGTTATATCGCTTTACGAGCGAAGATTTTAGGAATTTCTGACTTGAAGATGTATGATATGTACACACCTTTATCAGAGACAGACTACAAGTTCACTTATGAGGAAGCCTTGGCTAAGTCTGAGGAAGTTCTGGCTATTCTGGGTGAGGATTATTTGAGCCGAGTCAAGACAGCTTTTTCAGAGCGCTGGATTGATGTTTATGAAAATCAAGGCAAGCGCTCAGGGGCATACTCAGGCGGTTCTTATGATACCAATGCCTTTATGTTGCTTAACTGGCAGGACACGCTAGACAATCTCTTTACCTTGGTGCACGAGACGGGTCACAGTATGCACTCCAGCTATACCCGTGAGACTCAGCCTTATGTTTACGGAGACTACTCTATCTTCCTAGCTGAGATTGCTTCAACGACCAATGAAAATATCCTAACTGAGAAGCTCTTGGAAGAAGTAGAAGACGATGCTACCCGCTTTGCGATCCTCAATCATTTCTTGGATGGCTTTAGAGGTACGGTCTTCCGTCAAACCCAGTTTGCTGAGTTTGAGCACGCTATCCACAAGGCTGACCAAGAAGGTCAAGTTTTGACCAGCGAGTTTCTCAATGAACTTTACGCTGACTTGAATGAGAAATACTACGGCTTGAAAAAAGAAGACAATCCACAGATTCAGTACGAATGGGCTCGGATTCCGCATTTCTACTATGATTACTATGTTTTCCAATATTCGACAGGCTTTGCAGCCGCTTCTGCCTTGGCTGAAAAGATTGTCCATGGCAGTCAGGAAGACAAGGACAAGTATCTGGACTATCTGAAAGCTGGGAACTCTGACTATCCACTCAATGTCATCAAAAAAGCAGGTGTGGATATGGAAAAAGAAGACTACCTAAATGCTGCTTTTGCTGTCTTTGAGCGTCGTCTAGACGAATTCGAGGACTTGGTAGAGAAGTTGGGACTGGCATAAGATGGTCGAGACTTATAATCAAAACTCTAATCCCAATATGCGGCGGCCAGTGGTCAAAGAAGAAATTGTAAACTTTATGAGACAGCGTCTCCAGCCGGTCTCTGGTGGACTTAAGGAACTAGAGGATTTTGCCAGAGCTGAAAATGTGCCTGTGATTCCCCATGAGACAGTGGCTTACTTCCGCCTGCTACTCGAAAGCCTGCAGCCAGAGAAGATTTTAGAAATCGGGACAGCTATTGGATTTTCGGCTCTTTTGATGGCGGAGCATGCGCCTCAGGCTCAGATTACGACCATTGACCGCAATCCAGAGATGATTGAGCTGGCTAAGGCTAATTTCGCTAAATATGACAGCCGTCAGCAGATCACCTTGCTGGAAGGGGATGCAGTGGATTTACTTGAGACACTGGAGGATTCTTACGACCTTGTCTTTATGGACTCTGCCAAGTCCAAGTATGTGGTCTTTTTGCCTCAGGTCCTCAAGCGCCTCAATCCTGGTGGTCTGGTTCTCATTGATGATGTTTTCCAAGGTGGAGATGTTGCCAAACCTTTTGAGGAAATTAAGCGTGGCCAGCGGGCTATTTACCGTGGTTTGCATAGTCTTTTTGACGCAACTTTGGACAGTTCAGATTTGACTGCGAGTCTGCTTCCCCTGGGAGATGGACTGCTTATGATTAGAAAAAAATGACATCTTTGATTTTTTCTTAATTTCCAAAAATTTTTAGGAAAAATTAAGATATCAAGTTAGATTTGTGGTACAATAGACAAAGTGAATTTATTGAAGGAGTAGATAAAATAATGAAGAAAAAAATCCTTACAGGAGCAGTAACTCTCTTTTCTGTAGTGGCTTTAGCAGCATGTTCACAAACAGCAAAAGATAAAGATATTGTGACAATGAAAGGTGAGACAATCACCGTTAATGAATTTTACGATCAAGTAAAAAATAATGGTGCCTCTCAGCAAGTTTTGCTTCAAATGGCCATTAAGCAAGTTTTTGAAGAAAAGTATGGCAAAAAAGTGACGGATAAAGAAGTTGAAGAAGCCTTTGAAAAAATGAAATCTGCTTATGGTTCAGCCTTCCAAAAGGTTCTTGCGCAAAGTGGAATGACGGAAGAGGCTTACAGAGACCAGATCCGTGCAAATAAATTGGTCGAATACGCTGTTAAGAAAGCAGCTGAAAAAGAGTTGACAGATGACAACTACAAGGCTTTCTTTGAAACGTATACCCCAGAAGTAACGGCTCAAATTATCAAGGTGGACAGTGAAGAAAAGGCTAAGGAAGTGCTTGAAAAAGCTAAGGCTGAGGGAGCAGACTTTGGTCAGTTGGCCAAGGAAAACTCAACCGACAAGGACACCAAAGATAAGGGCGGCGAGGTGAAATTCGACTCAACCTCTACAACGATTCCAGATGCCGTTAAAAAAGCTACTTTTGCCTTAGAAGAAAATGGTGTCTCTGATGTGATCACTGTAAGAGGTAGACAGAATTATTCAGCAAGTTACTACATTGTTAAATTGGTGAAGAAGACTCAAAAATCTGCAAAATGGACCGATTACAAGAAGCAACTAAAAGAGGGAATCCTGACTCAAAAACAAAACGATGCAAGCTTTATTCGTTCAGTCATTTCTAAAGAATTGAAGGAAGCGAATCTGAAAGTGAAGGATCCAGCTTTCCAAAATGTCTTTGCCCAATATGTAGAAGGAGATACTTCTAGCTCATCGTCTAAAGAAGAAAGCAAGTCTCAGTCTTCTAGTTCAGAAGAAAAGAAATCACAATCTTCTAGCTCGGAAGAAGCAAAATCTGAGGCTTCAAGCTCAGAAGAAAGCAAGTCAGAAGCTGCTCATACTGAAGAAAAACCAGCTCCTGCAGCAGAATAAGCTTGACGAAAAGTCAAGAAGTCAGTATAATAAAACTATTGAGAATTGATTTTCTAGATCTCAGCTCAGAGAATTGGCGGTGCTGCGAGCCATGTGAGAGGAAAAATCATGCTACTCATGTTTCAAACTAAATAGCTAATGAGAATGACAAGTTCATTGAATGAAGGTGGTACCGCGGTTTTTCGCCCTTCAGACAAAGAGCTTGTCTTTTATCTTGACTCTGGAGGTAAAGCGATGAAGACCTATCTTGTCAAACAAAAATTTCGCCTAGGCGGTGAACGTTTTGATATCAAGGATGATCGAGGCAATGTAGCTTATCAGGTGGAAGGGTCATTTTTCCAGATTCCCAAGACCTTTACAATCTACGACACACAGGGGCGTACTGTCAGCCAGATCACCAAAACCTTTCTAACCTTCCTGCCCCAGTTTGAAATCAAACTCAGCAACGGACATAGCTTTTATATCCGTCAGAAATTCACTATCTTGCGTGATAAGTATCAGTTTGACAATTTAGGTCTCAGGGTTGAAGGCAATATCTGGGATCTGAACTTCCGATTACTAGATGACCGCGATCAAGTCGTAGCAGAGATTACCAAAGAGCTTTTCCATCTAACCTCTACTTATCAGGTGAGCGTCTATGATGAGGTTTATGCAGATTTGGTCATTTCCCTCTGCGTCGCTATTGACTATGTGGAGATGCTGGAAAGCTCTTCATCATAATATAAATATTTAGAAAAATTAAGGAGAAAAATAAATGAAACAAATGTCAAGTGCTCAAGTTCGTCAAATGTGGCTGGATTTCTGGGCAAGCAAAGGCCACTCTGTAGAACCATCAGTCAGCTTGGTTCCTGTAAATGACCCAACTCTTTTGTGGATCAACTCTGGGGTAGCAACCCTTAAGAAATACTTTGACGGGACCATTATCCCTGAAAATCCACGTATTACCAATGCCCAAAAGGCTATCCGTACCAACGATATTGAAAACGTAGGGAAGACTGCACGTCACCATACCATGTTTGAAATGTTGGGGAACTTCTCTATCGGGGATTACTTCCGTGATGAAGCTATCACTTGGGCTTATGAGCTTTTGACAAGCCCAGAATGGTTTGACTTCCCTGCTGAAAAACTTTACATGACTTACTATCCAGATGATAAAGATTCATACAACCGTTGGATTGCCTGCGGTGTTGAACCAAGTCATTTGATTCCAATTGAAGATAACTTCTGGGAAATCGGTGCTGGACCTTCAGGACCAGATACTGAAATCTTCTTTGACCGTGGCGAAGACTTTGACCCTGATAATATTGGTATCCGTTTGCTTGAAGAAGATATTGAAAACGACCGTTACATTGAAATTTGGAACATCGTTTTGTCACAATTCAACGCAGATCCAGCTGTTCCACGTTCAGAATATAAGGAACTTCCTAATAAAAACATTGATACGGGCGCAGGTCTTGAACGTCTTGTAGCCGTAATGCAAGGGGCTAAAACAAACTTTGAAACAGACCTCTTCATGCCTATCATTCGTGAAATCGAAAAAATGTCTGGTAAAACTTACGATCCAGATGGTGACACAATGAGCTTCAAGGTTATTGCTGACCACATTCGTTCATTGGCATTTGCCATCGGTGATGGTGCTCTTCCAGGTAATGAAGGTCGTGGTTATGTCCTTCGTCGTCTTCTCCGTCGTGCCGTAATGCACGGTCGTCGTCTCGGTATTTCTGACGCTTTCTTGTACAAACTTGTTCCAACTGTTGGTCAAATCATGGAAAGCTATTACCCAGAAGTTCTTGAGAAGAAAGACTTTATCGAGAAGATTGTTAAACGTGAAGAAGAAACCTTTGCACGTACCATCGATGCAGGCTCAAGCATGCTTGACGAGCTTCTTGCTAACCTTAAGAAATCTGGTAAAGATACGCTTGAAGGTAAAGACATCTTTAAACTTTACGATACTTATGGATTCCCAGTGGAATTGACAGAAGAGTTGGCTGAAGATGAAGGCTTCAAGATTGACCATGAAGGTTTCAAAGCTGCCATGAAAGAACAACAAGACCGTGCGCGTGCTAGCGTCGTCAAAGGTGGTTCTATGGGTATGCAAAATGAAACCCTCGCTAACATCACTGAACCATCTGAGTTCTTGTATGAAGCGGAAACTGCTGAAAGCCGTTTGAGCGTTATCGTTGCTGATGATGCTCGTCATGATAGTGTTAACTCTGGTCAAGCCCTCCTTGTCTTTGAACAAACACCATTCTACGCTGAAATGGGTGGACAAGTAGCTGACCACGGTACGATCTCAGATGCAGCTGGTACTGTTGTGGCACGTGTGGTTGATGTTCAACGTGCACCAAATGGACAAGCCCTTCACACTGTTGAAGTTGAAGGTGAACTTGTTGTAGGAGCTAACTACAAACTTGAAATTGACCACACACGTCGTCACCGTGTCATGAAGAACCACACAGCGACTCACCTCTTGCACGCTGCCCTTCATAACATCGTCGGTGATCATGCTGTTCAAGCCGGTTCTCTTAACGAGCAAGAATTCTTGCGTTTCGACTTCACTCACTTTGAGGCTGTAACTCCAGAAGAATTGCGTGCTATCGAAGAACAAGTCAACGAAGAAATCTGGAAAGCAACTCCAGTAACAACTATTGAAACAGATATTGACACTGCTAAATCAATGGGAGCTATGGCCCTCTTTGGTGAAAAATATGGTAAGAATGTTCGTGTCGTTTCAATCGGTGATTACTCTGTTGAGCTTTGTGGTGGTACACACGTTGCCAACACTGCTGAAATCGGTATGTTCAAGATTGTCAAAGAAGAAGGTATCGGTTCAGGAACACGTCGTATCTTGGCAGTGACATCACGTGAAGCTTACCTTGCTTATCGTGAAGAAGAAGATGCCCTCAAAGCAATCGCAGCAACACTTAAGGCACCACAATTGAAAGAAGTGCCTAACAAGGTTGCTAGCCTTCAAGAGCAATTGCATGCCCTTCAAAAAGAAAATGCTGCGCTTAAAGAAAAGGCAGCTGCAGCTGCAGCTGGTGACGTCTTCAAAGATGTTAAAGAAGCTAACGGTGTTCGTTACATTGCTAGCCAAGTAGAAGTTTCTGATGCAGGTGCCCTTCGTACCTTTGCTGACCAATGGAAACAAGCAGACTACTCTGACGTCCTTGTCCTTGCAGCTCACATTGGCGAAAAAGTTAATGTTCTTGTAGCAAGCAAGTCTAAAGATGTTCACGCAGGTAATGTTATCAAGGTTCTCGCACCAATCGTATCAGGTCGTGGTGGTGGTAAACCAGATATGGCCATGGCCGGTGGTAGCGATGCCAATGGTATCCAAGATCTTCTTTCAGCAGTAGCAGAACAGCTCTAAGATGTGATACAATAAAAGTAACTTGAAAAGGTAGGATGAAAATCCTATCTTTTTTACTTTAAAAACTTTAGTAATAATATTGAAATAATTGTAAAAAATATTTCAAAGGAGTATAATAGAAATGTGAAAACGGTTCCAATGTTTATCAAACAGCCTAGAAAGTGAGAGTGATCAAAATGAGAAAGGCATATGTTTTTAAGGAACGTCAATGTTACTCAATACGTAAATATTCTTTTGGAGCTGCATCAGTCTTGATTGGTGCGAGCTTGATGCTTGGTGGACATGCTTTGGCTCAGGAACAAGCCAACGGCGCAAGTTCCAACAAGGATTATGAAGTTTTTGTAAATAATTCTGAGCCACTTCAAATCGACCAGGCAACTTCAGAAGCTGTTACCGATGTACTCAGCCAACCAGCTTCAAGATCTGAAGCGCCAAGACCAAAGCTTGCCAGCAGTGAAGTTGCTTCTTCTGAAGCTAGTAGTGTAGTGACTAGCGAGGCTGCTTCTTTGGAAGTGCCGGCAGAGGTTGCTCATTCTGCATCTACTGTTGCTTCTGTTTCTAAATCAGAAGTGGCTAGCCCACGTTCTGAAGTGTCATCAGTAGCTAGCTCTGAAGTAGCAAGTGAGACTAACCGTTCAGCAACTTCAGAAGTAGCAGAAGCTAGAGTTACTGACCGTGAAGCTGTGGATACTCCTCAACCTGGTGTGGATGGTCCAGTGACTGCTGATGGTTCTCTTGATATCCCATCAAACGGCACCTATTATTTCCGTCGCACAACTGAAATTCGTACAGCTCCAGTCATGGATATCAAACCTACTTTTGTCTTTAGTGCAGGTGACCATGTTATCTATGACAAGGTCTTGAAGAGAGACAATCACCAATGGATTTCTTACATTGGTTACGACTATGAACGCTACTATGCTGATATCGCAGCTTTGAAGGCTGAAAATACTAGTAGCAACACTGAAGCGACTAGAGATGAAACCATCCCTGAACGTGGTACTTATTACTTCACTAAACCTGCAGATGTGAAGAACCAACCTAGCTTGACTGCTAAGACTGAGTTCAATTTTGATCCAGGTATGTCAGTCAACTACGATAGATCTTTGCTTGCTGACAACCACCGTTGGATTTCTTATACTTCGTACAGTGGTACTCGTCGTTATGTCGACCTAGGTGCTGCTGCAGAGGCTGTAGCTAAACCAAGAGGTGACATTTCTATTGAAAGTCATAACAATGGTGACTTTAGCGTGGTTATCAGTAATGTATCAGATCAAAACGGTGTCCTCGGAGTGTCTGTTCCAATCTGGTCTGAAAAGAATGGCCAAGATGACATCATCTGGTACAATGCGACTCGTCTTAACAATGGTAACTACAAGGTTAACGTCAGTCTAAGTGACCATAAGAATGAACGTGGTCTCTACAATGTTCATCTTTACTATGTTGAAACTAATGGTAAATTAGTTGGTGTGGGTGGCACAACTTACACAGTTCCTGCAAAAGTTGAAGAAACTCATACAACTACTAGCTATAGCCTTCCTGATGCAGGAACTTACACCTTCAAAGAACGTTCTAGCATCAAGGCAGAACCTCGTGTGGCAAGTCCAGAGTTGGCCTACTACGATGCTGGCATGTCAGTCAACTACGACAAGATTGTCAGTGGTGATGGTTATCAATGGCTTTCTTACCTCAGCTACAATGGCAACCGCCGTTATGTAGCCGTGGCTAAACTTGCTCAACAAGAAAGCAAACCAAGCGGTACTATCAATATTGAAAACCTCTCTAACCTCGGTTTTGACGTTCATATCACTAATGTTTCTGGTGGTGATAAAGCTATCCAAGGCGTAAGTGTTCCAGTTTGGACAGCTCAAAACGGTCAAGACGATCTTGTATGGCACCAAGCTGACAGACAAAGTGATGGTAGCTACAAGGTTCGTATCAATGTTAGTGACCATAAGGCTGAAGCGGGCGAATATATTGTCCATCTCTACTATGTTCAAGATGGTAAGATGGTAGGTATTGGAGGCACTAGCACAACTGTTCCAGTTCAAAATGCAACTCGCCACAATCTTCCAGCCTCAGGTTCATACACCTTTACCGCTCGTTCTGGCATTAAGACTCAACCTTTGGTAGCCAACCCTGATGTTAGCTACTACGATGCTGGTATGTCAGTCAACTATGACAAGGTTGTCAATAATGACGGCTATACATGGCTTTCTTACCTCAGCTATTCAGGACATCGTTTCTATGTGGCTATCGCACCAACAAGTGTGACTAAACCAGTAGAACAACCAGTTCAACCAAGTACACCATCTTCTGGTACCTATACTTTCAAGGAACGCTCTAGCATTAAAGCAGAACCTCGTGTGGCAAGTCCAGAGTTGGCCTACTATGATGCTGGTATGTCCGTTAACTATGACAGATTGGTGACTGCAGATGGTCATACATGGCTCTCTTATGTTAGCCACGGAGGCAACCGCCGTTACATTGCTATTGATGGTAAGGCAACAGCAGTTGCTCAACCAGCAAGTCCAAGCCTAGTGGCAACTGGCACCTATACCTTTACCAAACCTAGCTCTATCAAGGCTCAACCAAGTGTTGCTAGCCCAGAGTTAGCCTACTATGATAAAGGCATGTCCGTTCGCTATGACAAGGTCCTAACAGCTGATGGCCACACCTGGTTGTCTTATGTAACCTATAGTGGTGCAAGACGCTATGTGGACATTGCTTAAGAGTTGTAACATCACTCTCTTTTGAGGGTGGTGTTTTTTTGGGGTTTCAAGAGTTGAATAAATATATTGTTAAATATGTTTTGAAAATATTTGCCGTAAATTAGCGAAAGTTGTAGAATCAAGATGAAAGTATAGGATTCGTTCTATAAGTAGCCAATTCATCAAGTTATTGAAAGGAAATGTTATAAAACGGAGGTATTGAGCATGTTAGATATTTTTGTTTTAGAAGAAGATTATTTTCAACAAGCTCGTCTTGAGGATGCCATCCACAAGTCTAAACAAATATATATTTTAAGAATTGGGAAGGTTGATTTATACGATAAACCCAATCAATTATTAGAGCGTATTACGGAAAGGGGCTCGCATTTACTGTTTTTTCTAGATATTGGATCTGACAGTGATGTCGAAGGGGGAATATTGGTTGCTCAACAGATTCGTGAGCGAGATCCGTATGCAAGTATTGTTTTCATCACAGCACATCCTGAACTCCTACCTTCAACCTTTCAGTATCGCTTAGCTGCACTTGATTTTATTGATAAGAATTTGCCTGATAATGAA
>ERZ772953.114-NODE-114-length-21081-cov-4.757491_pt1 | contig 21081 bp, 19 predicted proteins | sample MGYA00580685_ERZ772953 | MGnify/ENA primary metagenome ERZ772953 (study PRJEB29015, sample SAMEA2738080) | human oral metagenome | biome: human oral; feature: human-associated habitat; material: saliva | place: China | collected 2209 ...
AGATTATTAATTTAATCGGAATCTTTGAACCCATTATCTGATTTAAAAAGGCCGTCTGAAAAGTTTTCAGACGGCCTTGATTTAAGCGAGGATAAATTAATCCAGATGGTCGCTGCTTTGCGCCAAGATGGTGCGGTTGCCGTTGTTTTCCGCCGGGGAAACAATACCGTCGGCTTCCATTTGGTCAATCAGGCGGGCGGCACGGTTGTAGCCGATGCGCAGTTGGCGTTGGATATTGGAAATGCTGGCCTTACGCGATTTTAAGACAACGGAAACGGCTTCGTCATACATGGGGTCAAGGTCGCTGTCGTTGCTACGGCTGGTGCCGGTAAAGTCCTCGGTCGAACCGCTGCTCAAAATATCGTCGATATAGTCAGGTGCGCTGAATTGTTTCAAGTATTCCACTACGCGGTGTACTTCGTTGTCTGATGCGAATGCGCCGTGTACGCGTTGCGGATAGACGATGCCGGGCGGCAGGAACAGCATATCGCCTTGGCCGAGCAAGTTTTCCGCACCCATTTGGTCAAGAATCGTGCGGCTGTCGATTTTGCTGGACACTTGGAAGGCAATGCGTGTCGGAATATTGGCTTTAATCAGGCCGGTAATGACATCCACGCTTGGGCGTTGGGTAGCAAGAATCAAATGGATACCGGCTGCGCGGGCTTTTTGAGCGAGGCGGGCAATCAGTTCTTCAATTTTCTTGCCTGCAGTCATCATCAAGTCGGCAAACTCATCTACCACAACCACGATAAACGGCAGTTTTTCCAATGGCTCAGGGTTTTCAGGCGTGAGGCTGAACGGGCTGCCGATTTTTTCGCCACGTGCGGCGGCTTCGGCAATTTTTTGGTTGAAACCGGCAAGGTTGCGCACGCCCATAAAGCTCATCAGGCGGTAGCGTTTTTCCATTTCGTTGACGCACCAGTTCAGGGCGTTTGCAGCCAGCTTCATATCGGTCACGACAGGGGCGAGCAGGTGCGGAATGCCTTCGTAAATGCTCAGCTCCAGCATTTTCGGGTCAATCATAATCATGCGCACGTCTTCAGGTGTTGCTTTGAAGAGCATGGACAGAATCATGGCGTTCACGCCTACGGATTTACCCGAACCGGTCGTACCGGCAACCAGCAGATGCGGCGCTTTGGCCAAGTCTGTCACAACAGGCTGGCCGGTAATGTCTTGGCCGAGAGCGAGGGTCAGTTTGGATTTTGATTCGGTAAACGCAGGCGAATTGAAGATTTCGCTCAAGCGGATCATTTGGCGTTTCGGATTAGGCAATTCCAAGCCCATGCAGGTTTTGCCGGGGATGGTTTCCACCACGCGGATGGAAGCCACGCCAAGCGAGCGCGCCAAGTCTTTTTCAAGGTTTAAAACGGCACTGCCGCGCACGCCGACATCAGGTTCGATTTCGTAGCGCGTAATGACCGGGCCGGAATAGGAGTCCATCACTTTGACTTTAACTTTGAATTCGGCCAGTTTTTCTTCGATGGTAATGCTGTTTTCCAGCAACTGTTCTTCAGTTTGTGATGCGCTTGGGTCAAACTGCGGCGGCAGAAGCAGGGCGGTAGTCGGCAGGTATGCCTCGGTAAGTGTTGTTGAAGTCGGAAGAGCTACGCTTGGCGTACTCTCTTGAACGTTTGGTTCTACGGTTTGAACAAGCGTTTCAACGACTGTCTGTGTATATTCAGACGGCCTTGCGATTGTTTCAACAGATTCAACGGTTTCAATAGTTTCAACCGCTTGAATAGCTTCTGTGTCCGGTTGTACAGGAGCTTCCGGTTCACTATCGAATTCTGCTTCTTCGACGGCAGATTCGCTGATTAAATAATCGTGGATACTGCGTTCAGGCTGGTTGCTGACATGCGCATTGACTTGTGCATCAAAAATCGGTACTTGGATTTTATGTTCAAAAGCAGGCGGCTCGGGGATATCAATCGGCGCGATTGAGGTTTGGAAAACAGGCGGCTCGGGAATATCGGTTTTAGCCATAGGGACAACCGGTACGGCAGGCGGCTCGACTACGGTTGCGTTTGGTGCGGCAGGTCGGGAGATATAAGGGGATTTTTTAACAGGTGCAGCCGGCTTCGGACGAGACAGCGTTGCCGGTGCGGCAGGTTGTGGTGCAACAGCTTCCATGGCAGCTTGTTTACGTGCCCATCTTTTGGCGGCCGCTTCGGTATGGCGAACTTGACGGCGCAGGCTGGCAGGGCGGCTGATTTGTCCCAAGTTGGCCAGAATTTCGTCATTTTCGATGGTGCGCGGAGAGTAGTCGCGCAAAGGGGCGACGGCCGCGGCCAGTTTGTGTCGGGCGGCGGTACGGCGGGCAAGATTGTCGTGAATATCTTCCGCTTGGATTTCAGAAGGGAATGCCTGCATGGAAGTATAGGGGAGGATGGCTTCTTTTTCGGCAGTTCTTAAGGCCGTCTGAACGGTTTCGATATGCGGCGCATTGGCTTCTGCCACGCGGACATTGTTGGCACGCGCCAAGGCACGCTCGCGTGTGCGGCGCAAAACAGGATCGTTGTAGTCGATGATTTCCATGCCGGTCATCGGCAGGGATGAAGCGCGCAACAATGGGGTCTCGACTTCGTCTTTGTAAATCGGCGCATTTTTTTCGGCCAAATGCTCGTTCCATTCTTCAACCGCCGCTTCGTGCAGGGAACGGGTGGCTTCTTCTAATGTGATTTCTTCAAAATTGCTGTTTTGCACCAAAGACGGGCTGTATTCGGGCGTTTCCATTTGTGCAAACGGCGTGATTTTAGGAATACGTTCCGGTTTGGCAGATTTGCGGGTTTTAGGCGCAACTTTGATTTCTTCCTCGGTCGCTGCGATGTGTTCCGGCTCTTCGGCAACGGGCTCTGCTGCGTGCTCTTTGTCTGTTTCGGCGTGTTGCGTTTTATTGTGTTCGAGCGCGGAAAGCAGGCGGATGCGGGCGATTTTATGGTTGTCGGCGGTGCGCTTGTTCATGCTGAACAAACGTTTCAGGCTGTCCAGTTGGCTGGCAAAACCGACCGGGCTGTCTTCTTCGTTTAATTCTTGTTCGTCGCCACTGAGTCGGGCCAATTCTTGGCGCCACTTTTGCTCTTGTTTCTGGCGCCACCAGAACAAGCCGGCTATGACAGCCAGCAGAATTAAAGCCAATATTGTCCAAAGCATGCGTCCATCCCCTTAATTAAACGGCAAAGTTCGTTATTCTAACGCTTTTTTCGGGTAAACAAAACCAGCCGAAACAAGCTTTAACGGCAAAGGCAAACAGGATTGTCAAAGCTATGGCTTGAGACGCGTATAATAGGCCGTCTGAACATTTTGCGGATGAGATGATGATTTTTCAAAACGGATGGTTTCCCGTTGGTGTCGTGATGGCGGCATGGCCTGTGTTGCTGGTGATTTTTGCTTTGTGTGCAAAGCAGGCATGGGTGTCGGTATCGCAGCATCGTTCCGCATTCTTGGTGGCTGCCGTGATGTTGCCGCTGGCTTGGAGTTTGAATGCCTCCCCGGAAAGCGGACAACTGGCCGGCATGAGCTATCATTTGCTCGCCTTGAACCTGACGGCTTTAATGCTGGGCACCTCTGCCGCATTCTGCCTTGGCGTTTTACTGTTTTTTCCATATTTGTGGCTTTGGGGCGATTGGCATATGTTCCCCATCAACGCCTTGTCCGTATTGCTTCCGCCTTTGTTGGTGAACTTGGGTTTCCGCCATTGGGTATCGCGTTTGCCTGCCAATATCTTTATCTTTATTTTTCTGAATGGTTTTTGGGCCGCGGCGGTCGGCATGGTGTTTACCGGCGTGGTTTTGGTCGGTTTGTTGGATTGGACGGATGTATTTGATACGACGGTATTATGGAAAACCGCGTTTCCTGTTTTCTTCTTAATTGCTTGGGCAGAGGCATTTTTGAGCGGTATTTCAACAGCCATTTTTATCGCGCTCAAGCCGCAATGGATTTGTACTTTTGATGACGGCAGATATTTGAAATCTGCGCCTAAGATTTGGCAATAAGATATGAAGGCATCCTTGCTTGGTTTTCAGACGGCCTAATGACCGGATGGCCTGTTTTTGAATTGAATTTTTAACGTGTTATGTTTGCTTATATTTTTCCCATTGTTTGCGGTGCCGCTGTCGGGGCTGTATTGCGTTGGCTGTTTGGCTTGGTGCTGGTGTCTTCTGTGCCTTTTTCTATCGGTACATTGGCGGCAAACTGGCTGGGCGCGCTGCTGATCGGCGTATTGGCAGAACTCTTAACCGATCCGCAATGGCGTTTGCTTTGGGTTACCGGATTTCTCGGCAGCTTGACCACATTTTCAGGTTTTTCAGTGGAGATGGTGGGTTTGATGCAGGCGCAACGCTGGGGCATGGCTTTGATGGCAACCTGTCTGCATGTTTTCGGTTCGTTTGGTTTGACGGCGCTGGGGATTAAACTGGCGCAGATTTGGAAGTAAACAAAAATAACAGGGTGCAAAATTGCACCCTGTTGTTTTTTATAGGCATTTAATCAATGCCAATAGGCAAACAGACGGTTTCTTGACAATAGGTTTTGCCGGACTCGCTTAAGTGTGCCGGTTTGTAGGCGGCAAAGGTGTAGGTCAGGTCTGCGCGGAATGTGTCGGGATCGGCTTCGGCGGTGTCGCAGTTGAGGCCGGTGGGAATATCGAGGGCGACTTTCAGGCCGTCTGAATGATTGAGTTGGCGGCAGAGGGCGGCGATTTCTGCTGGAAGTGCGCCGCTGAAGCCTGTGCCGAATATGCCTTCGATAATGATGTCGTAGCCGTTTTTCAGACGGCCTTCCAGCTCTTGCTTGGTAATAAATTCAATATGGGGCAAACCGTTAAGGCGTTCGCGATTGGTTTGAGCCAAGGGGGAGAGGTTTTCTCCGAGTGAAAACAGAATATCGATATGCCAACCTTGCGCCTGCATATATCTTGCCATGACTAAGCCGTCGCCGCCGTTGTTGCCTTTGCCGCAAACGATCAGGGCGTGTCCGGCTTGAGGATGACGCTGCATGAGGTCTCGGGCGGCAGAGCTGCCGGCGTTTTCCATCAGTTGGTCGAAACTTGTGCCTTTATCGACGGCTGCTTGCTCGCGTTCGCGCATCTGGGTGGCAGTATAGACTTTCATGATCGGCTCTCTTTGCAGGAAGTTATTTGTCGGCGGTATTCATCAGGCGCAAGGCTTTCAGACGGCCTATTTCTTTTTGATATTCCACCAGTCCGATAAATGTGCCGTCTCGGCTGTACACACGGAAGGGCTGCCCGGAGGAAATGTCTTCGGTAAACTGGGGACGTTGGCCGTGTTTGAGCATGGTAACGGCGTAGTCGTTTAACTCAAGTTTGGGGAAATGTTGTACCAAAATATCGCAAGGCAGCAGCAGGGCATCGCGTTCGGCTTCGTTCAATTCGGCCAAAGCTTCGAGCGTGTGGCTTTGGGCAATGGTAAAGCCTGCGGTTTCGGTACGGCGCAGGGCGGTCAGGTGGGCGAATGTGCCGATGTGTTTGGCGATGTCTTCGCTGAGGGTGCGGATGTAAGTGCCCTTGCTGCAACGTACGTCTATCACGGCTTTGGGCGCATTAAACTCAGTAATATCAATGGAGTAAATGGTGATGTCGCGCGCTTTGCGTTCGATAATGATGCCTTTGCGTGCGTATTCGTACAGCGGTTTGCCTTCGTGCTTGAGGGCGGAAAACATGGGCGGCACTTGGCGGATATCGCCCGTTAAAGCTTGGCAGGCCGTCTGAAATTCAGACAATGAAATATCGGCGCGTGCGGTGGCAACGATTTCGCCTTCTGCATCGCCTGTGCTGCTGGCTTCACCCAGTTTCAGCGTGGCCGTATAGGCTTTGTCTGCATCAATCAGATATTGGGCGAACTTGGTCGCTTCGCCGAAACAAACAGGCAAAAGCCCTGTGGCCAAAGGATCGAGTACGCCGGTATGCCCGGCTTTTTCGGCACGGAACAAGCGCCGCGCTTTTTGCAGGGCGGTGTTGCTGGAAAGGCCTTCGGGTTTGTCGAGGAGAAGAACGCCGTTAACCGGGCGTTTGGTGGGTTTGGCTGTCATAGCGTTTTTTTAAGGAACATGCCGTCTGAAAAAAGAGTTTTATATTTTCAGACGGCATTTTATTATCAGTTGAACCATTTAAAGCGATAAGTTGTCCGCTTGATTTTTATAAATGGAAATGAAGAAACTTCAGAAACCTCTACAGATTTTGGTTGCATGGTTTGCTTTGCCAATGTTGCGGTTACCGTTACACTTTTGAAAAGTTGGTCTGCATCTATCAGTTCTTTCGTAGTTACCTTATCTGCTTTCAAGAAGCTTTCGTTGCTGATATCGGCAGTCTGATCCATATTAACTTGAGATTGGTATCGTAATGTTATCTCTTGATCAGTCTGATTTATCAATTCATAAGAACTTGTTTGAATATACGGTATGCCTAAGATAGAAAAATTTTTCTGAGATGGGGCAGGTAGCTTGTCAGGGTTAATATCCGCCCAAAGCCATATCCAGTAACCCCATGGATTGTCCATCTTTTTTTGTTTTATGGCATTTTGTATTTCTAGATTGTTTAATTCCTCCAAGTCATCTTTACTAATACTTTTCTTCTCAAGGCTTATTTTCTTTGATTGAGTGTAAAAATCTTTCCAGTTGATAATATCAACAGCTTGTCCTGATTGATTAATTAGTAAAACAAGGGGTGGCAGAGTTTGCAAAGAGAGTACAGCTTCTTCGCTAGGTTTGTAATCATTGATAGAAATAATATTACGGTTGCCGTAAGACAGTACAAAGTTGCTTATTCCCCGTTTGGTTAATTGAATGAAATACCTATACTCTATCACGTTGGATGAAACATCATTTGTTTCTGTCACGCCATATGGAATATCAGTTATCTCTGTTACTTCGGCTTTATTTTGCTTCCAATTAAAAGATAAAGGCGTGGAAAAGGCATAAGACGCTGTTACAAATAAAATAGATACGAGCCATTTTTTCATCATATATTTCTTAATCTTCAACCGGTTTTTCCGCCGCCACTTGGTCGATCAGGCTGGAAATGCTCATGCCGCGTTCGAGTGATTCATCGTATTTAAAATGCAGCTCGGGCGTTTTGAAGAGTTTGATGCGTTTGGCCAATTCGCTGCGCAAATGGCCTTTGGCGTGTTCCAAAGCTTCTTCAGTAATATCGCGTGTGCTGTCGTCGAGGACGGTATAGAACACGGTGGCGTGGCTGTAATCGCGGGTGACTTCGACTTCGTTGATGGTGATGAAACCGGCGCGCGGGTCTTTCAGGCCAGTGCGGACGAGTTCGGCAAGTTCGCGCATGATTTGTTCTTTGACACGGTCTTGGCGGGCGTAGCTGCGTTGGGGTTTTCTCATGGTTTTCCTTGATGTATGGCAGGCTGTCGTTTTCAGACGGCCTGCGGTTTGGATTTTGAAAAGCTGCCTATTATAACGGAGCGCGGTTTATTGTGCTTGAACCGAGAAAGGCATATCGATTTTTTGCCATTGCGCGCTTTCGTAGTCCAGCGCATCGGCGATGAGGGGGTGTTGCTCCAGCCATTGGGCGTTGATGCGCAAGATAAAGCTGTGGTTGTTTTCATCGACGCGAAGCTGGGTTTGCGGTGGCAAATCAAGAGGCAGGCGCGAGCGGCAGAAGAGGGCGGCCAGGCGCAGGGACAACACGGCACACCACATGATTTCGTTGTTGCCGATAATGTCTGCCATTTTCTTGAGGTCGCCGCGATGGCCGATAACCAGTTGCGCCAAAATGGTTTGCTCTTTGCGTGAGAAGCCCGGCATATCGGCGTTTTCGAGAATGTAGGCGGAGTGTTTGTGATAACCGGTATGGGCAATATCCAAGCCGATTTCATGCAGACGGCCTGCGCGGCTGAGGTATTGGTTCCACAGGGCAAGCTCTTGAACGGTTACATTTTTGGCGTGGCACAGGCTGTTCATGAAGGCTTGCGCGGTATCGGCAACGCGTTTGGCTTGGTTGAGGCTGACGTGGTAGCGTTTTTGGAACTCTGCCGTTGTCTGTTCGCGCATATCGACATTGAGGCTGCGGCCGATTAAGTCGTAGAACACGCCGTCGCGGAGGGCGGCTTCGGTAACGGTCATTTTGGTCAGCGAGAGTTCTTCAAAAGCCGCCATCATCACGGCCAATCCGCCCGCAAAAACTTCAATGCGTTCGGGTTTGAGGTTTTCAAATTTGGCTTTTTTAACCGAACCGGCTTCGATAATCCTATCGGCAAGATAACGCATGCCTTGGGCGGTAATATCGGCTTCTTGCGGCAATTCGGCCGCTAAAACGTCGCGTATGGATTTTGCCGAACCGGAGGTGCCGATGGCGAAATCCCAACCGGTACGCTTCATCATTTTGCTGATGCGCTGGATTTCGATACGCGCGGCGGAAACGGCGGCTTGGAAATCTTTGGCGGTCACTTTGTTTTGGAAGAAGCGCATGCTGTACGTTACGCAGCCCAAAGGCAGGCTTTCTGTGGTCAGCGGTTGCAAATCCGAGCCGATGACAAATTCGGTCGAGCCGCCGCCAATGTCGATAACCAGCATTTTGTCGCCTTTGGGCGGCAGGGTATGCACTACGCCGGTGTAAATCAGACGCGCTTCTTCACGGCCGGCAATGACTTCGATGGGAAAACCCAGCGCCGCTTCGGCACGGGGCAGGAATTGGGCGATGTTTTTGGCGACACGGAAAGTATTGGTGGCCACCACGCGCACGTTTTCAGGTTGGAATCCGCGCAGGCGTTCGCCAAATTTTGCCAAACATTCCAAGGCTTGTTCTTGAGAGGCTTCGCTTAGGTTTTTTTGTTCGTCCAAGCCGGCGGCAAAGCGAACCATTTGTTTGAACGAGTCGATGACTTTCAGCTGGCCGTTGTTGTTTTCACAAATTTGCAGGCGGAAACTGTTGGAACCCAAGTCGACGGAGGCTAAAACGTTGGCGGGAGTGGTGGTCATAAAAAATACCGGTTGATTAGAAAAACCTAAATGTTACTTGAGGCGGTATCACTTGACAATAAAAGGTATACAGCTCTTTGATTCTGCTCATAGATGTATTTTATAATGCTGATTTTAAGTGAATATATCAAAGGCCGTCTGAACTTTTCAGACGGCCTAAAAAGAGAAAACACATGAAATCGGAAAACCAAGACTCCTTATTTTTATCGCGCCGCCGTCTGTTGCAAGTCGGCGGAGCCATGCTTTTGACACCTGCGACCGCATGGGCGGGGGCGCAACGTGAAGAAACGCTGGCCGATGATGTGGCTTCCGTGATGCGCAGTTCGATCAATAGCGCCAGCCCTGCGCGGCTGGTGTTTACCGATTCGAGGGAAGGGGAACGTTGGTTGGCGGCGATGTCTTCCCGATTGGCACGCTTTATTCCCGATGAGGGTGAGCGCCGCCGCCTGTTGGTCAATATTCAATACGAAAGCAGTCGTGCCGGACTCAACACCCAAGTGATTTTGGGCTTGATTGAAGTGGAAAGCGCGTTTCGCCAATATGCGATTAGCGGCGTGGGCGCGCGCGGTTTGATGCAGGTGATGCCGTTTTGGAAAAACTATATCGGCAATCCGTCGCACAACCTTTTCGATATCCGCACCAATCTGCGCTATGGTTGCACCATTCTTCGCCATTACAACAATATCGAAAAAGGCAATATTGTCCGCGCTTTGGCAAGGTTTAACGGCAGCTTGGGCAGTAACAAATATCCAAATGCCGTGTTAGGTGCGTGGCGAAATAGATGGCAGTGGGGTTGATTGGGGATAATGGGATAGGGCAGATCTTGCGTGACGTTGTTTTTTTTTAAAACCGTTTTATACCGATGAAGCAGGTTTGCGATAAACGGCTTGCGATTTGACCCCATGCAATTCCTTTGAATCCTGTATAATCAGAAAATCTGTTAATTCACACTTTCAGACGGCCTTTCGCAAACTTAAGGCCGTCTGAAACATTATTTATGGCAAGAGATAACCGCATTCAAATGTTTCCGCACGAATGGCGTGCCAGTACCACACTTTCCGGCGTTTACGCACTGCGTATGTTGGGGATGTTTTTGGTGTTGCCTGTTTTGGCGATGTATGCCGCTTCGTTGCCCGGCGCAGAAAACAATAAAGCGTTGGTCGGTATGGCGATGGGTATTTACGGGCTGACACAGGCTTTGCTGCAGCTGCCTTTGGGTATGGCTTCCGACAAGTTCGGTCGTAAAAAAGTGATTTATGCCGGCTTGATTGTGTTTGCGGCAGGTAGTTTTTTGGCCGCAGTTGCCGACAGCCTGCAGATGTTGGTTGCCGCGCGTGCCATTCAAGGTGCGGGTGCCGTCAGTGCGGCGGTAACGGCTTTGCTGGCGGATTTGACCCGTAACGAAGTGCGGACGCGTGCGATGGCGATGATCGGCCTGAGTATCGGCTTGACCTTCTCCGTCAGCCTAGTGCTGGCCCCGATGATTGCCAGCTTTATCGGCGTATCCGGCCTGTTTGCGCTGACCGGTATTCTGACTGTAATCAGTATCGGCGTGGTTGCCTGGATGACGCCTGATCCGGAAGTGTCAAAAATGCACGAAGACACGCAGGCGCAGCCTTCTCGTATGGGCGAGGTATTGAAAAACCGCCAACTGCTCAATCTCGACTTCGGTATTTTTGCCTTGCATGCGGCGCAAATGGCTTTATTTACCGCATTGCCGTTTGCCATGACGCAGTTGGGTTTGGAAAAAATCCATCACTGGCGAGTCTATCTGCCTTCAACCATTACCGGCCTGATTATTATGGTGCCGCTGATTATCGTCGGCGAAACGCGCAACAAGCTCAAACAAGTGTTTATCCTTGGTATCGTCTGCATTGCCGCGGCGCAAATCGGTTTGCTGTTCGGAATGCACTCGGTATGGTTGATTACCGCTTATCTGATTGTTTACTTTATTGGTTTCAATGTGTTGGAAGCCAGCCTGCCGTCTATGGTGTCAAAAATCGCTCCGTCCGATTTGAAAGGCACCGCTATGGGCGTGTATAACACCATGCAGTCGGTCGGCTTGTTTGTCGGCGGCGCAACCGGTGGTTTATTGTTCCAAAAATACGGTTTTGCAGGCGTATTTGCCTTTTGTAGCATATTGATGTTGCTGTGGCTGGTATTGGCAGTCATTTCGCCTGCACCGAAACCCGTCAAAAACCTCAGCTATCAGCTTAACGCCGAATGGCAACAAAATCCGGATTTGCTCTACCAAAAATTGACCGAAATTGAAGGCGTTGAAAGCATCAGCTTTAGCGCAGACAAACAAACCATTTATATCAAGGCCTTGCAAAAAGGATTTGACCAAGAGGCCGCCGAAAAAATTATCACAGGAGTGTAAAATGTCATTGAATAAAGTTATCCTCATCGGCCGTCTCGGCCGCGACCCGGAAGTCCGCTATATGCCCAACGGCGAGGCCGTCTGTAACTTCAGCGTTGCCACCAGCGAAACGTGGAACGACCGCAACGGCCAACGCGTAGAACGTACCGAATGGCACAACATCACCATGTACCGTAAACTCGCCGAAATCGCCGGTCAATACCTGCGTAAAGGCAGCCAAGTGTATCTGGAAGGTCGCATCCAAAGCCGTAAATACCAAGGCAAAGACGGCATCGAGCGCACCGCTTACGACATCATCGCCAACGAAATGAAAATGCTCGGCGGCCGCAACGACAACAGCGGCGGCGCACCATACGATGACGGCTATAATCAAGGCGGTCATTCAAGCCAAAGCAGCTACCAACAAGCGCCACAACAGCAATACCAATCTGCTCCGGCTCAAGAGCCCCCAGCCCGTCGTCCTGCCCCGGCACAACCGACTGCTCCGGTTGATGATATCGACGACGATATTCCGTTCTAATCATTGAACAAATACAAAGGCCGTCTGAAAAATATACTTTCAGACGGCCTTTAAAATGATTTAAATGAAAATCCTACATCTGCACCGAGCCGCTGACGGTCAGGCTGATTTCTTCTGAGCCTGGGGAGGCTGGCATGCTATCTTCTATTCCTGCAGCCATTTCTGCGACGGGGGCTGCCCGTAACATTTTGGCGCGTGCGAAATCGCCGCCGACTTGGCGGTTGCCGATGTGGCCCAGGTTGAGTTTAACGATTTTGTAGCTGGAGAAGCCGAGCGTTTGGGCGAGGTTTTGGGCACGGTCTTTGAAGCGCAGGATGACGGCCTTGCTCAGTTGGTCGACGGTTTCTTCGCGTTTTTCTTTGGATACGGAAAATGAGGAGCTTTCCAAAACGGCGATATTGATGCTGTCGGCAATCAGGCGGTTGAGTGCTTCAAAGTCTTTGCTTTCTACTTTGAAGTAGGCGTGTTCTTCCCAGCCGGTTTGAGTGCGTTTGCCGTTGGTGTATTGATAGCGCGGGGATGCGTTGCGCTCCATCAGCTCGGCTTTAAATTTGCTGTTTTGGGAGATTTTGTTGAACTGGTTGAATTTCTTCATGAAGGCTTGGTTGACGGCTTGACGGTCTTTGCCTTCTGCGTTGACGTTGAAATGCGCGGTCATGATATCTCGCGGCACTTCCATATTCGCGGATTCGGAAAATTCAACGATGTTGTAGTTGAGGCTTTCTGCTGCAACGGGCAGGGAGGTGGCTAGCAGTAGGGCGGTAAGAGCTGGGCGGAGCATTTTGGTTTTCCTTGTAATGCGGATTTCAAAAAAGTAATTTAGCATGAAAGATGGAAACGTTGGCCTTGGCAAACATAAGGATTGGTATGGAGTGAGGCCGTCTGAAAAGAAGTTACTTTGTATCCATCAAGCCGACTTCATGGGGATTGAGGCGGGCTTTTTCTTCTTGACCTAAGCCGACCAATTTCCGCAAGCGGGTCATGTAGGCGTTGACATCAAGGCCCCGTTCGTAGCGTTGTGCTTCCCAGATGGTTTCTGCCAAGGCTTCCATCATATCGTGTTCGGCTTTGACCCAGTCGCCGTTGTAACGGGCGCAAAGTTGTTGGTGGATGGCACGGATGCCCGGGGGCTGATCGATGGCGCTTTGCTCTTGTAGGGAAAGGTGTAGCGACATATGTAGGAATGGGTTGCTTTCGCCGTCTTCGGGCAACCATTCTTTATCTAAATATTGTTCGATGTCTTCGAGATAGTATCCGTATTCGGGATGAGCTTCGATAATACGTAAAGCTTTTTGTTGCAGGCCGTCTAATTGGAGCGGTGCGAGCCTGTGTTGCCAGACGTGGGCAAAGAATCGGCGGACATCGTGGGTGTTTACGTCATACATGATGGGTGGTGTGATTTGATTTTGGGATATGTGATTATATAGTGATTGCGATAAAAAAGGCCGTCTGAAACATATGTTTTCAGACGGCCTTTGTTTTGCAGGGTTTAGCGGCGGTCGATGATTCGGTAATACACTTCGCCATCTTGGACATAGCCCAATTCGACGCGGGCAATTTCGGCAATGGCCTCTTGTCCGTGTGCCAAATCTTCAACTTCCGCATTGAGGAAATTGTTGCGCAAAGTGAGCGTTTGGTTTTTTTCCTCCTGACGGACGAGCTGCTCCTGCAATTCTTCCGTATGCCCGACGCTGCCTTTACCAAACCAAAGGCTGTACTGACAGCACAAAAGTGCGAAGGTTAAAACAAAAGTCACCCACTTCATACAATCAATATCCTATATTCTGCTTATTTGCCCAATTGGTAGAATGCGGCTTTGCCAGGGTAGTAAGCGGCTTCGGCCAATTCTTCTTCAATGCGCAACAATTGGTTGTATTTCGCCATGCGGTCAGAACGGGACAGAGAGCCGGTTTTGATTTGCATACAGTTGGTGGCGACTGCCAAGTCGGCAATGGTACTGTCTTCGGTCTCGCCGGAACGGTGGCTCATTACGCTGGCGTAACGGCTGCGTTTTGCCAAGTCAACCGCTTGCAAGGTTTCGCTCAAAGTACCGATTTGGTTGACTTTGACCAGCAATGCATTTGCCACGCCTTTTTCGATGCCTTGTGCAAGGATTTTCGGATTGGTTACAAACAAGTCGTCGCCGACCAGTTGTACTTTGCTGCCGAGTTTTTCGGTGAGGAGTTTCCAGCCTTCCCAGTCGTTTTCATCCATACCGTCTTCGATGGAAACGATTGGGAATTCGTTAACCAGGCCTTCCAAGTATTCGGCAAATTCTGCGCTGGTGTAAGAGCGGCCTTCGGCTTCCAAGTGGTATTTGCCGTCTTTGTAGAACTCGCTGGATGCGCAGTCCAGGGCGAACAATACGTCTTCGCCTGCTTTGTAGCCTGCGGCTTCGGTTGCTTCGACGATCAGTTGCAGGGCTTCTTTGTGGCTGTTCAGGTTAGGTGCGAAACCGCCTTCGTCGCCCACGGTAGTTGGGAAGCCTTTGGCATCACACAGTTTTTTCAGTGCGTGGAAGATTTCGGCACCGCAACGCAGAGCTTCACGGAAAGATTTTGCGCCGACAGGCATAATCATGAATTCTTGGATGTTCAGGCTGTTGTTGGCATGTTCGCCGCCGTTGATAACGTTCATCATTGGAACAGGCAGAGCCATTGGGCCTGCGCCGCCCAAGTAACGATACAGAGGCAGGCCTGCATCTTCAGCGGCTGCGCGTGCTACGGCCATAGAAACGGCCAAAGTGGCGTTGGCACCCAAGTTGCCTTTGTTTTCAGTACCGTCCAATTCGATCATGATTTGGTCGATATAAGATTGTTCGTTGGCATCGATACCGATGAGGGCTTGTGCGATTTGGTTGTTGACGTGGTCAACGGCTTTCAATACGCCTTTGCCCAAGTAACGGGATTTGTCGCCGTCACGCAGTTCCAAAGCTTCTTTTTGGCCGGTTGATGCGCCGCTTGGTACGGCTGCGCGTCCCATGACGCCGGATTCCAACAATACGTCACACTCTACGGTAGGGTTGCCGCGGGAGTCCAAAATTTCGCGTGCAAAAATATCAACGATTGCGCTCATGAATATCTCCAAATAGGATGGTAAAAGAAAAGTAGCTTTGTTACGTTTCAGACGGCCTTAAGGATGATTGCCGAAGTCTGATGAATGCAGACATTATACCGTCTTTGCCAAGTATGGCATCGGAGTCGGTATGAAACCGACTGTAAGTTTGTTTCACGTCAATATCGCTCAAACAAACATAAGCCGTATAGTGTAACATTTTTTACCCTTTTTAGGGTGAAAAGCTGATTAAATAAGGCATAAGGCCATCTGAAAACCAGATTAGCCTTCGCCCAAAATCATCGAGCCTACGCCGTCATCGGTCAGCACTTCCAAGAGCAGGGCGTTGGGAACGCGGCCGTCTATGATATGCGTGGCTTTGACGCCGCTTTTGGCGGCTTCGACGGCAGAGGCAATTTTAGGCAGCATACCGCCGTACAGCGTACCGTCTTCAATCAGTTCGTCAATGCGGCTTGGCGTCAGGGTGGTCAACAATTTGCCTTCTTTATCCAGTACGCCGGGGATATTGGTCATCATCAACAGTTTTTCGGCCTGAAGTTTTTCCGCCAGTTTGCCGGCAACCAAGTCGGCATTGATGTTGAACGCTTCGCCGTTTTGACCTACGCCGATAGGTGCGATGACCGGAATGCAGCCGCGTTCGACCAAGCCTTCCACCAAACGAGTATCGATGTCGGCCACTGTGCCGACTTGGCCGATGTCCACACCTTTTTGTTCGGGCGTGTCGATCAGGAGTTTTTCCGCTTTGATGAAGTGGTTGTCCCGGCCGGTAATGCCGACGGCACGACCGCCGAAGGTGGTAATCATGGAAACAATTTCTTTATTGACGTGTCCGCCCAAAACCATTTCTACAATGTCCATGGTTTCACTGTCGGTCACGCGCATGCCTTGAACAAACTCTCCTTTTTTGCCGACTTTTTCCAACATTTCATTAATTTGCGGGCCGCCGCCGTGAACGATGACGGGATGCAGGCCGATCAGTTTGAGCAGGACGACATCGCGTGCGAAACCCTCTTTTAAGGCAGGTTCGGTCATGGCGTTGCCGCCGTATTTGATGACGATGATGGAGCCGGAAAAACGGCGGATATAAGGTAAAGATTCGGCAAGGACGCGCGCCTTGATGGCAGGGGAGACAGATTGTTGCTGAGTCATGGTTTCAACCTTGTTCATGATTTCGGCCTTTATCTTAATCCCAAAGGCCGTCTGAAACAATATTTCCAAGCGCTTGAAATCCTGTTAAATCAGTTAAATGGTTGAAACCAGCCTCATGCAAACGGTAAAATGACGGCTTGCTTCGGCCTCTTCGCCGATTATTAAGGATACCCATGATGAAAATCAGCACCCAATTCGATGCCGGTTCGGTCGTTGTCAAAGACTTGAGCAACCCTGCCGATATCCGCCTAGCCCTGCGTCCCGACAATGCTTCGGAGTTTGCCCAATGGTTTTACTTCCGTTTGCAAGGTGCGGCCTATCAAAACTGCGTGATGCATTTTGAAAATGCGGCGGACGCGGCGTATCCTTTGGGCTGGGAGGACTATCAGGCTTGCGCCTCTTACGACCGCCAAAATTGGTTCCGCGTGCCGACCAGCTATGAAAACGGCGTGTTGACCATCAACCATACGCCTTTGTCCAACAGCGTTTACTACGCTTATTTCGAGCCTTATTCCCACGAGCAGCATTTGAACCTTTTGGGCGATGCGCAGGGCAGCGGCTTGTGCCGTATCGACGATTTGGGCAGCACCGTTCAAGGCCGCGATATCAATCTTCTGACCATCGGCAACCAAGTCGAAAGCGACATGAAAGTCTGGATTATCGCCCGTCAACATCCGGGCGAAACCATGGCGGAATGGTTTGTCGAAGGTTTGCTGGGCCGCCTGCTTGATCCGCAAGATCCGACCGCGCGCATGCTGCTTGACCGCGCGACTTTCTACATTGTGCCGAATATGAATCCGGACGGCTCGGTTTTGGGTAATCTGCGCACCAATGCCGCCGGCGCCAACCTCAACCGCGAATGGGAAACCCCGACTTTGGAGCGAAGCCCCGAAGTCTTTACCGTCCGCGAAAAAATGATGGAAACCGGCGTGGATTTGTTCTTGGATATTCACGGCGATGAAGGTCTGCCGTTTGTCTTTGTGGCCGGTACCGAAGGCGTGCCGAACTACAACGAGCGCATCGAAGCCTTAGAAGACCAATTCAAACTTGCGCTGCTCAATGCCAGCCCCGATTTCCAAGACGATTACGGCTATGACAAAGATGCGCCGGGTCAGGCAAACATGACTTTGGCGACCAACTGGGTCGGCAATCATTTCAACTGCCTTGCCTATACTTTGGAAATGCCGTTTAAAGACAATGCCAACCTGCCGGACGACGATTTCGGCTGGAACGGCCAACGTTCGCTGCGCTTGGGCGAGGCAATGTTGTCTGCTATTTTGAATGTGGTTGGCGATTTGCGTTAAACCATTCGACACCGCATACAGGCCGTCTGAAAGTTCAGGCTTTCAGACGGCCTTTGAGATAAGGAACACACATCATGATAATACATCCCCAGTTTGATCCGGTGCTGATCAGCATCGGCCCGCTTACCATCCGCTGGTATGCCTTGAGCTATATCGTCGGCTTTATCCTGTTTACGATTTTGGGCCGCCGTCGTATCGCGCAGGGCAATTCTGTGTTTACTAAAGAAACACTCGACGATTTCCTGACTTGGGGTATCCTGGGCGTCATCTTGGGCGGCCGTATCGGCTACGTTTTGTTTTATAAATTTTCCGACTATCTTGCCAACCCTTTGGATATTTTCAAAGTTTGGGAAGGCGGTATGTCGTTTCACGGCGGCTTCTTGGGCGTGGTCGTTGCCATGTGGCTGTTTGGCCGCAAGCACAACATCAGTATCTTGAAATTGATGGATACCGTTGCGCCGCTCGTACCGCTGGGCTTGGCTTCCGGCCGTATCGGCAACTTTATCAACGGCGAACTTTGGGGACGAGTTACCGAACTCAATGCTTTCTGGGCGATGGGTTTCCCGCAAGCGCGTTACGAAGATGCGGAAGCTGCGGCGCACAATCCCTTGTGGGCCGAATGGCTGCAACAATACGGTATGCTGCCGCGCCACCCGTCGCAGCTTTACCAGTTTGCCCTTGAAGGCATTTGCCTGTTTGTTATCGTTTGGATTTTTTCGAAAAAACCGCGTCCGGCCGGTCAAACGGCGGCATTGTTTTTGGGCGGTTACGGTTTGTTCCGCTTTATTGCCGAATTTGCCCGTCAGCCTGACGACTATCTCGGCCTGCTGACCTTGGGTTTGTCCATGGGTCAATGGTTGAGCGTACCGATGATTGTATTGGGTGTGATTGGTTTTGTTTGGTTTGGCCGTAAAAACAGCATTGCCAAAGCATAAATAAAACAATAAATAAAGGCCGTCTGAATACCTTTTCAGACGGCCTTTTTATGGCTTCAAGCAAACGGATTTCGGGTTTAACCGAAAAAGCCCATTTTGACTTGAATGAGTTTCTCCAGCTCCGGCAGGACGCGGCGGCGTGACACGAAGAAGATAATGTGGTCGCCGTCTTGCAGGATGGTTTCGGTGTGGTGCCCCATGATGACTTCGCCGGTTGCACCGCGGACGATGGCGGCGATGTGACAGTCGCTCGGCCATTTAATGCCGCTGATACGGCGGCCGACGATAGCGGAAGTATTTTTATCGCCGTGTACCACCACTTCAATGGCTTCGGCCGTACCGCGGCGCAAAGGATGGACGGCGACGATGTCGCCGCGGCGGATGTGGGCGAGAATGGAGCCGATGGTAATCAGATGGGGGGAAACAACGATATCGATTTTGTTACCTTCAAGCAAATCAACGTAGCTTGAGCGGTTGACGATGGTGATTACGCGTTTGGCACCAAGATTTTTCGCCAACAGGCTGGACATGATGTTGTTTTCGTCATCGTTGGTCAGCGCGCAGAATACGTCGATTTCGTCGATGTATTCTTCGTCCAGCAGGGTTTCATCGGTGGCGGAACCTTGCAGGACGAGGGTGTTGTCCAGATTCTCGGCCAGCCATTCGGCGCGCTGGGGTTTGTATTCGATGATTTTGATGTCGTATTTGGACTCGAGCTGCTTGGCGAGGCGGTAGCCGATGTTGCCACCGCCGGCGATCATGATGCGGCGGGTGCGTGCTTCTTTCGGACGCAATTCGCGCATGATGGCTTCAACGCTGTTGATGTCGGCGGCAAACAGGACTTCATCGCCTTCGATGATGACGGTTTGCGGGGTGGGGACGATCAGGCGGTTGTTGCGGTAGATGGCGCAGATTTGGCAGTCCACACCTTCGGGGAGGTGTTGGTTGATGTCGGCGATTTCACGGTTGACGAGTAGCCCGCCTTTACGCGCCTGTACGATGACCATGCGGACTTTGTCGCCGGCAAACCTCAATACCTGCAATGCGCTGGTGTAGCTGAGCAGCCCGACGAGCTGTTCGGTAACGAGCTGTTCGGGACTGATGGTCTCGGTAATGTCGAAGACGGTAAGGCTGCCGTTTTCCGTATCGTCGTTTTCAGGGTAGGGGTATTCCAGATATTCGCTGGAGCGCACGCGGGCGATACGGCTTGGGATATTAAAGAGGTCGGCGGCGATTTTACAGGCGACGATGTTGGTTTCGTCGCTACGGGTCAGGGCAAGCAGGAGGTCGGAGTCTGCCGCGCCTGCTTGTTCGAGGGTAAAGGGCGATGCGCCGTTGCCGACGATGGTTTGGACATCGAGACGGCTGCTGATACGGTTGAGCGCTTTTTCGTCGATGTCGATAATAGTGACGTCGTTGCTGGGAACGGAGGCAAGGTTTTGAGCGACGGTCGAACCGACTTGGCCGCTGCCGAGGATGAGTATTTTCACGGTAATTGAGTGTGTTCGGTAAAAATGAAATTGTAACAAAAGGCCGTCTGAAATTGGAGTTTTCAGACGGCCTGTGTTTTAAATAAGCCAGAGGGTTACCAGTAGCCCAAAACTTTCCACCACAAGATGCCGACAGTGCCGAAAATCAGGATTTCAAGCACGCTCATGATGAAGCCGGCTTTCCACCATTCGGTCATGGTCACATAGTTGGAGCAGTAAATGACAGGAGCGGAACCAGTGGCGTAGTGGGTTAGCGACATCATGATGCCGGTAGCGGATGCCATAACCAGGGCAAACAGCATCGGCGGTGCACCCAAGGCCAAGCCTGCGCCGTAGAATGCGCCGAACATGGCGGTAACGTGTGCCGTGCCACTGGCGAAAACGTAGTGGGCGTAGAGATAGGCAAGCATCAACAGGGCACAGCCTGCTTCCCAACCCAAACCCATGTGAGCGATACCGCTTTGCATGGAGTCGGACAACCAGCTGATGAGGCCCAGTTTGTTGAGGAAGTTTGCCATCATAACCAAGGCCGCAAACCAAACGATGGTGTCCCACGCGCTTTTTTCTTTCAGCGCATCTTCCCAAGTCAGTACGCCGGTCAGCAGACACAGGCTCAAGCCGAGGAAGGTGGTGGCGGTAGCATCAACTTTCACACCGAACAACATCTCGGGAATACCCGCCCACAACAGCAGCAGAACCAGAAAAATGCCCAGCATGATTTTTTCTTCACGCTTCATCGGTCCCATTTGAGCCAAATGCTCTTTTGCCAATGCAGTGGCGTTAGGGGTTTGTTTGATTTCAGGCGGATACAGGAAATACAGCACCAGCGGCATCAGCCGCATAGCAAGCAGACCGGGTACGACCATCGCCAAGAACCAAGTACCCCAAGAGAGTTGGATTTGCGAATTGGTGGCTTTGGCAACCAATTCGACTACCAGCGGATTAGGTGCGGTGGCAGTGATAAAAATCAGACAGGTAATTACGTTGGAGTGGAAGTTGACCAGTGAAAGGTATTTGCCGATTTTGCCTTCCGTACCTTTTTCTGGGTCGGAGTCGAAGCTCAGTGCGATGGATTTCATAATCGGATGCACGATCGCACCGCCGCGTGCGGTATTACTTGGCGTTACCGGACCGATGATCAAGTCGGCCAGCGCCAAGCTGTAACCAACGCCCAGCGTGCGTTTGCCGAAGAGGGAAATCAAAAGGTAGCCGATACGCATACCCAAGCCGGTTTTCAACAGGCCGCGCGAGATGATGATGGCGATACCGATCATCC
>ERZ772953.119-NODE-119-length-20658-cov-2.849148_pt1 | contig 20658 bp, 18 predicted proteins | sample MGYA00580685_ERZ772953 | MGnify/ENA primary metagenome ERZ772953 (study PRJEB29015, sample SAMEA2738080) | human oral metagenome | biome: human oral; feature: human-associated habitat; material: saliva | place: China | collected 2209 ...
CTAAATTAAATAAAAAAATAGTGCCAATAATTTTTATCGGTACTATTTTGTAATCTTCTGTTTCGTTTCCCCAAGGAACTTACGTTATAGGTGAAAGACATTTTGTAGCAAGATTTAAGGAGTGTGTGCTTGCTGAAAGGAGTATGTCCCACCTATAACAATTTCCTGTTTGAGGTTATTTGCACCATACTATGGTGCAGGAGTGTTTAATAAGGAAGTTAGAATTTCTAACTCGTACCCATTATACCACGCTAACGTTATATGTCAATAACCTGATCTATTTTTTTTACTTTTTTTGAAAAAATTTTTATTTTCTCAAATAAACCTGAATTTTCAATGAAATGAATAGTCTAACGCTTCTTTAATAACAAGGTATAGTTCCATTCTAAGCGTCGGAATAGCCAAAGTAATTAACCCTGCAGCTGACAGCACCATAATGGCGGAATTGAAAACCGTCCTTACTACTATGCTTAAAAGCGACTTATCCTGCACCTTCTTTGCTTTTTCGTTATTCATTTTACCTCCAATTAACTTTTTTCAGCGTACACTAAAATTCTTTTATCTTCTAAAGTCCTCCTCGAGGCGCACGTTATGAGCATTATGGATTTATTTCCATCAATATCACCGTAACACTTTATTTGACTTACACCTCCCTGAACTCTTCCTCTATTTACAAAGCTCTTTTTAAGTTCGTCCAGTTTCTTCTTCGAAAATTTATCATCTATCAACATCCACGCCTTCACCAAATATTTTTGCTTTGAAACTTTACTCCCTCTTTTGTCCATTATGTAGATGAAATTATGCGACTTCACAAACGCTTCTTTACGATAAAATTCAAGTTCCGAAAACATTTTGTTGTTTTGCATGTTGTGTCCATATATCACAACATTTCCATCACCTGAAGATGTGTCGCAGTCATAAAATATTGCACCGTTTCTATCAAGTTTTCCTGAGGCATTTCGCCTTAGATAATAATTATTATCTAAGGCGAAATTATTATCCTTGGGTCTGAGTACTTGATAATCTATATTTGTATCCGGTATTTTAATCCACGCAAGACTTTTTAATTTACCGTTACTTAAAACTTCTTTCGTCATCTTAATACCGCTATTTTCGAGCTTTGCACTCTCCTTAGACTTTACTGCCGTATACAGCATTGTTACAATCAGTAACACTACAAAACCACAAATGAATACCTTTATCTTCATTTCTCTATTCCTTAAGTTACATAATCATCCTCTTATATCTGAAAATATCTTCTTCCCTGGCACTACTGCAAATCCTATGAGCATCACCAATATAGCCAGTTTATCGCCTGTAAACCTTCCCGTCTTTGGTGCCATGTTGCTGCCGCTTACTGCATCTCCCTTTGTAGACTTTGTTATTTTCTTCTTTGCATTTTTCTTAAGTCTACTGTCAAAAATCCTATGTTTTGCCTTACCGCTACTATCCATCCTTTTAGGCGTGAGTCTCTGAGGCTTGGAATCATTCGCAAACGGACTGTTCTTAGGGGTTGCTACCTCTACTATTTCATATCTGTTTTGAGGCTTATAACTGCCGCCATTCCCATCTTCCTTCAGATAATATTCCTCCGTCTCTCCGTTTTTTTGAGTTACAAACTCCTCAACATCCTCTTTGTAATTTGAATCGGGCTTCCTGCCGGCCTTTATGAATTTATTCGTTTCCAAATCCTTTATCTTAAACCTGAATCCCTCTGCTTTTATGATCCCTAAGTCTTCATCCTTCTTGCCCTTCTCTCTTTTTTCGATTATAAACTTGTATGTGGTCTTGAGCTTATTTTCTTTTTTCATAACACCTTCTGTAGCTTTAAATTTCGGTAATAAACTGTGTTCACTCGACGTGGATAACTCCTGTACGTCATAATTTGCAGGTATAACTTGTTTTTCCAGTGAAAAACTTGCGCTATAGCCATCCTTTTTGCCCTGCTTGAATATGGCTGTAATATCTCCTAGGTGCATACTGCTTCCATCTTCCGCTTTTATAGTCTCATTGCAAACCAACCCGAAACTCACCTCATCTATAGGATTTTCCTTCTTGCCTTTTTCCATAGACTTATCCAATCTTCCTACCGTGGGCTTTAACCTGTTCAGTGCTTTACTATCACCGTTATCATCGTATATAACCTTTGCCGATGCCTCTTCTTCATCTTCTTTAGCCTTAAGATCCACCTTCATCGGCTTTTTATATATCTCATATCCATGCGGTGCGGCAATTTCCCTTATCCTATACCTGCCAAGCGGTAAATCCTCTACCCTTGCGTATCCATCGTCATTTGAAGTGAGCTCGGTGATTTTATCGCCCTTCGTATAACTTTGCCCTTGAAGCGATGTCCCCGTGGTATCGTTTTTACTAAAAGATTGATCCGCCTCTAAGGCAAAACTCACTCCTTTTAATTTTCCTCTTCCTATTTTCTGTTCAAATATCTTCCTCCCGCCTTCTTTCTTCTCCTTTATGCTCTTTAATACTTCGCCATACTTTTCTACTTCAATTACTCCTATTTTCTTGCCATCCTGAATGCAGAACTCTCGAATACCGTCAAAACATCCCTCATCAAAGGCAAAGCTCTCATCGTCAGCATCTTTTTTATACCCGGCTCCCTTAGGAACCTCAACCTCTTCAATGACATAACTGCCGCTAAAATCAAACGATCCCTTATGCTCCGTGCTTCTTACATAGTACACGCTTGTCTTTCCGTCAGGACCTGTTGTAAATACTGATTTATCCTCCTTATAATCCTTGCCGCCCTTCGCACTGACACTTAAATACTTTCCGGTTTCCTCGTTTTTTATTCTGAATTTAAACCCGGCTTCCTTTATGCTAAATCCGCCGTCGCTGTCCTTTTTTTGTATTCTAAATTTATATTCCTTGGGTTCCTTCGGCACCGGATTGTGCGTGTTTAGAAACTTTACGGTTACTTTTCTCTTTTTTGCCGAAAAAGTCAACTTTAGCTTTTTCTTATTCCTGTGATATTTTTTCGCTCTTCCTTCATATTCTTCGCTCACCACATACTTTACGCCGAGGGGAAGATTTCTAACTACGGCTATTCCCTTCTTATCGCTTGAAACCTTTATGTTTATCTTCTTTTTTGCGCACCTTACCCTAAAGTGGAATCCGCTTAAAGCCTCTCCTTTATTTCGTTTTTTAATTTCCTTTTTTATAACAAGCTCTCCGAGAAAGTTGGTAAGTACTTTAGTTACCTTGCCGTTTTTATATCCTATCCCACCTTCAAGATCCCTTGCCGAGGTATAGCACACACCATTTCGCCTGATATTACCGTATATTCCTGACGTGCTGTGCCATACTCCTCCTCTTCCGTTACAAATACCTGTATGTCCGTTATTTGCCTCTATCACAAAGACATCTCCCGCCTTTGATTCTCTGATTGCAGTGGAAGTGGACTTCTTACCGGAATACAACACCGTTTCTTTACCACTAAGCCTTGCAAGAAATGAAGGGATCCATAAGAAACCGTTCCTTTTGGATACATTTACCATAGGGGAAATGCGAGTCTTTCCGAAGGCTGCCTTTACAAGCTGTGTGCATACAAAGCCGTTATACGGCCTTCCTTTATATGATTTTGCCGCACGAACTATCTCCGCTCCTTCTTTAGCGGTAATCGTTCGTCCTCCCGTCCAGTTTTCACCTCTATGATGATCTAACCAATCATACCTTGTCGGTATTTTTTTGACAGCACTCACATTGTTTATGCTCGCCGCAAACAGTCCTCCGCATGTAACAGCCAGGGCTGCCATTAAAAAAATTATTTTCTTTTTCATCATATTTTCTCCTGTTTTCTAAAACTTTAATTAATAGATATATCAATGTGCGGGGAAGTAGTTAAATCCGTTAAACTATTGAAATTTCAACGATTGTTAGCTGTGTATAAAGAATATTTTTTCGCAAATTTCGTTGACTTTGCGAAAAAAATTACTTATAATGAAACTGCTAAAGGAGTGTAGCAAATTTTCAATTTAATAAGGAGGTTGAAATGGCTTATGAAATTACAGATGCATGCGTTGCATGTGGAGCTTGTATCAGTGAGTGCCCGGTAGAGGCTATATCTGAAGGGTCTCCATATTCTATCGATCCGAACACTTGCATCGACTGCGGAGCTTGCGCATCAGTGTGTGGCGCAGCTGCCATCATCGAAGGATAAACATCCAAGTTTAATCTTGAATCTAAGATCCTCTGCGCTGCAGGGGATCTTTTTTATGGGATGAAGACTCTTCCAAGCGATGTTGTGATCAGCCCCTTTATCTCCATCTCCGTGATTACCGACATCACCTTGGATACGCCTGTATTTGTGAGTCTTGCAATCTTTTCAAAGCTCATCTCTCCTTCCCTTTTTACAAGTTCATATATCTTCCTCTCGACTTCACTTAAACTTTCCAAATCTATAACCACTTCATTATCACCGTTTGTCTTTTCTAAGAAGGCTACATCATCGGGCACGGTGATTATGATAGCTCCATCTGCGATCAGCTTATTACATCCTATGCTCATAACCTTATCGATATCTCCCGGCACCGCATAGACCTGCCTTCCTTCTTCCATGGCGAGCTGAGCCGTTATCAGTGATCCGCTGTATACACCTGCTTGAACTACTATCGTGGCCTCTGAGAGCCCGGCAATTATTCTATTTCTTATAGGAAAGCTATACCTTCTGGGTTTTACGTTTTCTCCATCTTCCGATATGACAAGTCCGTCTTGTTCTATTCTTCTCTTCAAAGCCTTGTTGCGTGCGGGATAACATCCATCTATCCCCGTACCCATTACAGCTATGGTCTTTCCGCCGAGCTCCAATGCTGTTCTGTGCGCCATTTCGTCTATTCCGCTCGCTATACCGCTCACTATGGTGTGCCCTCTCATTACAAGCGATTTCACTATATTGTACGTACACCACTTACCGTATTCTGTAGGTTTTCTTGTACCTACCACCGCTATACAAGGCGAATTGAATAAGGCTGTATCTCCCAGACAGTACAAAAGCTCCGGAGGTCTCTTGATTTTTTTTAGTAACTTCGAATATTCAGAATCCGTATTTTTAACAATCTTTATGTTTTCCATCATTTCTCCTAATGCTCCCTGCTATGCCTTTTCCCTATAGAACTCCTTAAGAGCCCTATATCCTATCGCTTCCGATATATGTGCTACCCTTATATTTTCGCTCATCTCCATGTCAGCTATGGTTCTCGCTACCTTTACGACCTTAGATAAGCTTCTCGGGCTTATTTTCAGCACGTTATATGCATTTTCCAAGAATCTTTTTTCTTTTTCATGAAGAACACAGTATTTCTTAATCATGCTTTCGCTCATCTGACTGTTATATACGATTCCTTCGCCTGCATACCTGTTCTTTTGCATAGATAATGCCCTATCTATTTCCCTACGCATATCTTCAGATGATTTTGTTTCTTCGTCGGGTACTTGATTGTAGTTTTTAAGGTCTTTGAATTTAACGTTATTCATACGAACATGTATATCTACCCTGTCTAATATAGGCCCTGAGAATCTGCTTGCAACATTGCTTATCTCCTTCGCACTGCACGTACACTCTCTCGTATCATCGCCTAAATAGCCGCATTTACAAGGATTTGAGGCTGCTACAAACATAAAGTCCGATGGGAATGTAAATACACCCTTTCTCCTCTGTATCTTAACGACCTTATCCTCCATCGGTCCCCTCAGCTGCTCTATTAACGAAGGTGCAAACTGAGCGAATTCATCTATGAACAATACTCCTGAATGTGCAAGCGATATCTCACCCGGTTTTGGAATATTTCCTCCACCAAAGAGTGCTGATTCTGTAATACCGCTTGACACCTTTCTGAACGGTCTTTTATAACAAAGCACATCGTTGATATCTGCTACGTCACTTACGCTGTAAATCTTTGCAACCTCAAGCATTTCATCGTATTTTATATCAGGCATTATAGACGGGATTCGATTTGCTATCATCGTTTTTCCTACACCCGGAGGTCCTACCATCAATATTCCGTGATGTCCCGCTACTGCTATTGTTATGGCTCTTTTTACAAGTTCCTGACCATAAACCTGCGAAAAGTTTTCGCTTCGTTTAATAGTATTTCGTTTTTTTATCACCTTCCTATCCTCAGGTTCTGCATCGAGATCCCCTCTTATAAAATCCATGACCTCATTTAAATGGCTAAATCCATATACGTTTATATCCGTAAGTACCTTTACTTCATCTACGTTTGCAGCAGGCACTACTATATTCTTAACTCCTGCATTCCTGACGCCAAGAGCGAGCGCCAAAGCTCCATGAACTGAAACAAGTTTACCGCTAAGCGAAAGCTCGCCTATGAAAGCAAAGTTTTTCTTGATGTATTCAAGCATCTCATACCTTTCATCGTCCAGTCCTTCGTTTAAATCGTTGTAGCTTAAAAGTCCTATAGCTATAGGTAAATCAAATCCCGTCCCACTCTTATGAACGTCTGCAGGAGCCAGGTTCACCGTTATTCTCTTATTAGGAAATTTATAACCACTATTCGATAACGCTGCTCTTATCCTTTCCTTTGCTTCGTTTATGGTAATATCTGCAAGCCCTACCATATTAAACATAGGTATTCCGTTTCTAATATCCGTCTCAACCGTTATAAGGCTTGGTTCCATCGCCCATATAGAGCTACTATAGAAAGCATTTATCATTCATATCCTCCATCATTTAACCGGACTGTCAGTAATTTTTTCTTCACTAAAAGGCATAATTTATATCATGCAGGTCTATGGTAACCACATGAAATTCCACGTTTTTGTCACAGAGGTCATTATCTGCAAGATAGATTTCAGCCAATCTTCTTATCCTGTTTTGTTTGCTTACAGGTACAGCCTCGGAAGCCCTTCCCGCCACTTCAGAACACCTGGTCTTCACCTCAATAAAATGTACGGTATCACCCTTCAGGGCAATCACATCGATCTCCGCATACCTATTTCTGTAATTTTGTTCAAGCACCACAAACTGCCTGTCTTTAAGGTAAGAACATGTCATTTCTTCACCGAGCGAACCTATTTTTTTATTTTCCATACCCACCTCACATTCACAGGGACCAATATAAATTGAGCGTGATCTCATGATACTTCAAAAACAGTGCCGGGAAATACATTCGACATGATTAGTCAAAATTCGTTTCCTTCAGCAATAACAATGTACATAGACTTTGATTATATTAGCGTCTAAGTATCCAAGGAAATAGTGCAAGCAGTATCACTGAGTGAATCACCTGTTATTTTCAAAAGGGAATAGCGCAAGTGGAATCACTCAGTGAGGTGTCTGTTATTTTCAGAATGCTTACGCCGGATAATATAGGCATCGCAATTTATTAATATAGACTTTAATTATGTGTACTTCATGTAATCAATGTTTAAACTTAAAATCCACGGGTAAATAAGAGGCGTGTTACAGTAAAGAAAATAAGGAGGCTAACATGTCACTAATTGGTAAAAAAGTAGGTTCATTTAAAAAGAACGCTTATTACAACGATGAATTTATTGAAGTTGCAAACAAGGATATCGCCGGCAAATGGTCGATCTTTTTCTTCTATCCGGCAGATTTCACCTTCGTATGCCCTACAGAGCTTCAGGATTTAGCAAATCACAAGAGTGCATTTGAGGATGCGGGATGCGAAATCTACTCCGTTTCATGCGATACTGAATTCGTCCACAAAGCTTGGCACGACTCTTCGGAGATCATCGGCAAGATCAACTTTCCAATGATTGCAGATCCTACAGGTTCTTTAGCTAGAGATTTTGAAGTTATGATTGAAGAAGACGGCATTGCGGAACGTGGCGTATTCATTGTGGATCCAAACGGCGTAATCCAAGGCTATGAAGTAGTTGCATCGGGAGTAGGTAGAAACGCTGCTGAAATCCTAAGAAAAGTGCAGGCTTGTCAATTCGTTGCTGAACATGGCGATGAAGTTTGCCCTGCAGCATGGGCTCCCGGCAAAGAAACTCTAAAACCTGGAATCGATCTCGTAGGAAAACTATAAAAAAATACTTCGAAGACCATCCACAAAAAACTCCCTGTAATCTCAGGGAGTTTTTTTATATCCGAAATAACCAAACACCAAAGACATTTTGTAAATATCTTGAACGGCTCAACTTAAGGTAAAATTTTTGCACCTCAAGTTTTCAACCTCGTCTCCAGTAAAATAGTATCGCTTAAATGAATTTCCTTTTTGTCTTTTTTATCATACACTAATACAAAGCCAACGCCTCAATGTTTATTTGCTCAAGTCTAAGCAATTCAAGCTTTTTATCTACACCTCCTACATAATCATGTAAGGCTGCCACTTGCCCCCACTATGCTTAGTCCATATTTAAAATTTCCGTAAGCGTTACAGGGTCAACGTATTCACCATCCTTATAAGCTCTCATGTTGCCGCCTGCGATCTCATCTATCAATAATACCTTCCCGTTCATATCCTTACCGAATTCAAATTTTATATCGTAAAGCTCAAGCCCTTTAGCGCTGAGCACATCTGCAACTGCAGAAGCTATTTCCCTTGTACGTTTCACCGTATCATCATAGTCATCGCCATTCATAATGTCCAGCATTTCAAGTGCTTCCTTAGTTATAAGAGGATCGTTCCTGTCATCATCCTTAAGGGTTATCTCAACGTAGGAATCGAGCTTTTGACCTTCTTTAACGTATTTCCCATAACGGCGGTAGAAGCTGCCTACAGCACGAAATCTGCATATAACTTCAAGCCCTTCTCCAAACGGCTCTGCCGGCACCACCTCCATGGTACCCTTCTCTAAATCAGCAGAAATGTAGTGCGTACCTATGCCTTTTTCCTTGAGCATCTCAAAGAATTTCACGGTTGTTTTAAGATTTGCTTTACCCATACCTTCTATACTCCCGCCAACATGGTTTGCTCCGGGATCGAAAACTCCGTCTTCACCTGTTACATCATCCTTGAAAAACAAAGAATAATTGCCGTTTTCTAAAAGATATACATCCTTTGTCTTGCCCTGATATACCTTTTTCATAATTTTCCACCTCCAAAATCTATAAAATAAAAATCTATTTGAAATACCTGACTGCGTTTGCAAACATCAGATTATCCCCGAAATTATCCGCACCTATATTCTTATAGAGCCCTCTGCGCATTCTCTCAGTATGCCCCATCTTGCCGAAAACTCTACCATCAGGCGAGGTAATACCTTCTATAGCCATCAGAGAACCGTTAGGGTTAAACTCTATATCCATAGTAGGCACGCCCTTTGAATCAACATACTGCGTAGCAATCTGCCCGTTTTCAATTAATTGCCTTAACAAATCCTCGCTGCACACAAACTTGCCTTCGCCATGTGATATTGCAACAGCATGTATATCTCCTACATCATATGATAAAAGCCACGGCGACTTATTTGATACGACTTTTGTACGCACTATCCTCGATTGATGCCTACCTATGTCATTTCCTGCGATTGTCGGAGAATCACTTGTTGCATCTCTAATTTCTCCGTATGGAATGAGACCCAACTTAATCAAAGCCTGAAAGCCGTTGCATATACCTCCTATCAATCCATCCCGACAATTTAAAAGGTCTTGTACTTCCTGCGCCAATTCCGGATTTTTAAAAAATGAAGTTATGAACTTACCTGAACCGTCGGGTTCATCTCCACCGGAAAACCCTCCCGGAATCATAATTATCTGACTTTGAGATACAGCCTTTACCATATCCTGCACGGAATTACGCACATCCTGAGCGGTGAGATTCCTTATTACCATAATCTGTACATCGGCTCCTGCATCTTCAAACGCAAACTGCGTATCGTATTCACAGTTGGTGCCCGGGAACACCGGAATCAAAACACGAGGTTTCACAGTAGAATGCAATGCCTTTTTAGGAAGTTCCGGTGCTGAAACGCTTTTTACTGCCGAAGCATCTTCTGAAAGCCTTTTAGAAATATCATCACATATTTGCTCACCTTCAGTACTGAACGGGAAGATATCACTGAGCTTTGAATAATAAGCATCTTCAAGTTCAGCAATTTCTACGTCCTGACGCTCACCGGAAATCACTGCGCTCAAAACATATTCCTCAGAAGTACATCCTAAATAAGTAACTCCTGCGCCTTCAGGTAACTTTTCATTAAGCTCATCCATGACATCACAAGGCTCAGTACCTTCTTTAAGCTCTAATATAAAAGACCCATAGGAATGCATAAATGCACGAGATACATCAAAGGAATCATCAAACCTAAAGCCTATGCCGTTTCCAAGCGACATCTTGAAGATGCGCTCCGCTATTCCTCCATATGTAGGGGTACCTGCTGATGCCACAACGCCGCTCACTATAACATCGGATACAATATCAAAGTAATCACGTAAAACATCTCCTCGCGGCAACATGAATTCACCAAGTGCCGGATTTATCAGCAAAACGTCCGCATTTTTCTGCTTAAATTCTTCACTGACAAGACGGCTTTCATCCTGCACGGATGTTGCAAAGGAAATAAGCGTAGGCGGCACATCCAACTCTTCAAAGCTGCCGCTCATGGAATCCTTTCCCCCGATAGCTGCGATTTTAAGATCCATCTGCGCATCAAATGCACCCATGAGCGCTGCCATCGGCTTTCCCCACCTTACGCCGGAATCTTTAAGTTTTTCAAAGTATTCCTGAAAGCTTAAATATGTATTTTTTAAATCACCGCCGGCAGCTACAAGCTTTGCAACCGACTCTATCACGGCTAAATTTGCACCGGCATAACATGAAATTTCAAAAATATACGGATTATAACCATACGCCATCATAGAGCAGGTATCGGTGTTTCCGCCCTTTACGGGAAATCTGCTCGCCATTACAGACGCAGGTGTTTTCATACGCTTTCCGCCGAACGGAAACATCAGATTCCCTGCGCCTATGGTGGAATCAAACATCTCGGAAAGTCCACGTTTTGAAGCGACATTTAAATCAGCGACCAATTCGTTAAGGGCGTTTTTAAGTGAGGTAATTTTTGCATTTTTTCTTTCTGATGATATAAAGTCCGAAATCGTATCAAGAGAATGCACAGCAGTCTCCTTCCTCGCTCCGTTAGTATTTAAAAAATCACGAGACAGATCTACGATCTTATCACCCCTCCACTTCATAATTATACGGTTGTCAGAAGTAACGTCCGCAACATGCCTTGCCTCAAGATTCTCAGCCTCGGCAAACTCCATGAAACGAGGTAAATCTTCCCTTGCAACCACGACGGCCATACGCTCTTGAGATTCCGATATAGCGAGCTCGGTACCTGAAAGTCCTTCATATTTCTTGGAAATTCTATCCAAATTCACTGAAATTCCATCCGCAAGCTCTCCTATGGCTACAGATACTCCTCCTGCTCCAAAGTCGTTACAACGTTTTATCATGTATGAAACTTCAGGGTTTCTGAATAACCTTTGTAATTTTCGCTCCTCCGGCGCATTACCCTTTTGCACTTCTGCGCCGCAACTCGTGATGGAATCCATATCATGTGATTTGGAAGAACCTGTAGCGCCTCCACAGCCATCTCGTCCCGTTTTTCCGCCAAGGAGCACTATTACATCTCCCTGCTCAGGCTTTAAATGACGTACCTTAGTCCCCTCTACAGCACCTACTACGGCGCCCACTTCCATACGTTTAGCCCTGAATCCCGGATGATACACTTCATCTACAAGCCCCGTCGCAATCCCTACCTGATTTCCGTACGAAGAATAACCGAATGCCGCGTTTTGAACTATGGTGCGTTGTGGAAGTTTACCTGCCAGAGTATCCTCTATAGACTCATTAGGGTCTCCTGCACCGCTTAGCCTCATGGCTTGATAAACATAGCTCCTCCCTGATAACGGATCCCGAATGGCTCCTCCTATGCATGTGGCTGCTCCTCCGAACGGCTCTATCTCGGTTGGATGATTGTGTGTTTCATTTTTGAAAAGATACAGCCAGTCCTCGGCCTTTCCGTTTACATTTACCTTAACCTTTACAGTACAGGCGTTTATTTCTTCCGTTTCAAGCACCATTGTTAAAACACCGCTCACCTTCAAATGCTTTGCAACTATCGTCGCCATATCCATAAACGTTACGGGCTTTGTAATTTCAAGACTCTTCCTCAGCTTAAGATATCGTTCATATGCGCCCTGCACTGCGGCGTCATCTATCTTCACACCTGAAAGCTCCGTTGAAAAAGTCGTATGTCTGCAATGATCTGACCAATAGGTATCTATAACCTTAAGCTCGGTCATTGTCGGAAGACGCTTTTCTCCGGCAAAATATTCAGCGCAGACCCTCAAATCTCCTGCATCCATGGCAAGACCATAGGAATTTATAAAAGCATTTGCTTCATCATCTGAAATGGAGCCTGAAAGCGGAAAGTCCTCGACAACCTCAACGCTTGGAGCTTCCTCATACCTTTCATCTATATCATGCGGTACATCAAGAGATGATTCCCTGCTTTCAACGGGATTTATGATATGCTTTTTTATCTTTGCAACATCTTCCTCTGAAATTTTCATCCGTGAATCTTCCTTATACAGAAGATATACTTTTGCAGCCTTTACGTGCGGACGATCCCCGCCTGATATGAATTGTATGCACTGCTCACACGAATCTGCACGTTGGTCAAATTGTCCCGGCATGTATTCTACGGCAAACGCTTCATCAGCTAACGGTAAAGCATCTACTGTTACATCTACCTGTGGCTCTGAAAAAACGCTTCCCTTCGCCTTTTCCAAAACATCAGACGATATTCCGGACACATAATATCTATTCACGATATTTAAATCGTTCACGCTTTTGATTCCAAGTAATTCTCTTATTTCTTTCAGCAATTTTTTCGCTTCGAAATCAAACCCCTGTTTCTTGCAAACGTACAGGCAGTACAAACTCATTTTCTCCTCCGTTCCTCCTCTAACGCCTTGGCACCTATATCATTCCTAAAAAACATATCCTTAAATTTTATCTTACGAGCAGCTTCGTATGCTTTTTCTATAGCATCTTCAAGTGTGTCTGCAGTCGCTACAACGTTTAAAACTCTTCCGCCATTTGTTCTGTAAACCGAATCACCGTTTTCATGCGTTACCGTTGTTCCCGCATGAAATACAATAACTCCTCCATCCGTCTCAAATCCCGCTTCTTCCTGAGCCTTAGGAGAATTACCGAAAAGCTCGCTAAAATCGATATCATATCCCTTGGCATATTTTTTCGGATAACCACCCGACGCTATGACGACGCAACAGGAAACACCGTCCTTAAACTCTACGGGCATTTCATCTATTCTTACTTCTTCCGTTGCGATCATTATGTCCAGCAGATCACTTCTAAGCATGGGAAGGACAGTCTGCGCTTCAGGATCGCCAAACCTACAGTTATATTCTATAACTTTTACTCCCTGCTTTGTAAGCATAAGTCCAAAATATATGCAACCCTTGAATGGCGCCTCTTCTTTAATCAATCCCTTAATTGTCGGAAGCATTATTCTTTCATACACTTCGGTTTCAACGTCCTTCGTATAGAACGGATTAGGTGCAACTACACCCATGCCGCCGGTATTCAAACCTACATCTCCATCCCCGACCTTTTTGTGATCCATTGAGGATAGCATAGGCCTGATATTCTCCCCGTCACAAAACGCGAGAACTGTAATTTCAGGGCCTTCTAAAAATTCCTCTATAACTACCTTTTCTCCACTCGCTCCAAAAGCCTTATCCTTCATCATAGAACGCAGCGCCGCATCCGCTTCAGCCTCATCCTTTGCAATTATCACACCCTTACCGAGAGCCGGGCCGTCCGCCTTGATTACGGTAGGATAAGTGTTTTGCGATTTTACATAGTCAAGAGCCTCTTCATATGATGTAAATTCCTCATAACTTGCAGTCGGTATCCCGTATTTTTTCATGAACGCCTTTGAATACGATTTGCTTCCCTCTATACGTGCGGCTTTCTTACTCGGCCCAAATACAGCTATACCTTTATCACGAAGCAAATCAGCACAGCCCATTATCAACGGATCATCAGGTGTAACCACCGCAAAGTCCACTTTGCAGGATACAGCAAAGTCTACAATCTTTTCAATATCCGTGGCAGCTATGGGTACACAATTTGCAAATTTTTCTATTCCGCCATTACCCGGCAGTGCATAGATTTCATCTACCTTCGGATTTTCGCTTATTTTTTTAACTATCGCATGTTCGCGACCGCCGCCGCCTACAACTAAAACTTTCATGAAAATCTCCTCTTAACTCTTAATGGTGAAACAATCTGCTGCCGGTAAATACCATGGTAATTCCAAGTTCATCACATTTTTTTATAACTTCCTCATCTCGAATGGATCCTCCGGGCTCTGCAATAAATTTAACGCCGCTCTTCGCAGCTCTTTCAATATTGTCGCTGAATGGGAAAAATGCATCGCTTCCAAGCGAAACACCGCTGATATTTTCCAGAAACTCTTTCTTTTCATCTTTCGTAAACTCACTCGGCTTCTCTGTAAAAACGGTCTGCCATATGCCCTCTGCGAGCACATCTTCCGGATGATCGCTCACGTAAATCGCTATAGCATTATCTATGTTGGCACGTCCTATATCTTGCCTGAACTTAAGTCCGAGCACTTTTTCGTGAGAACGCAGATGCCAGATATCAGCCTTATCCCCCGCAAGGCTTGTACAGTGAATACGTGACTGTTGCCCTGCGCCTACACCTATAACCTGTCCGTCTTTCGCATAGCAAACGGAATTCGACTGCGTATACTTCAATGTTATCAGCGATATTATCAAGTCTCGCTTGGCGTTTTCAGGCAGTTCTTTTTTGGTAGTAACTATATTTTTGAGCATATCGAAATTCACTTTTAAATTATTTCTCTCCTGCTCAAAAGTAATTCCGAAAACCTCTTTTTTTTCTAATTCAGGCGCTTCGTAAGAAGGATCTATTTGTATTACCGTATATGTGCCCTTACGCTTATTTTTCAAAATTTCAAGCGCTTCAGACTCATATCCCGGCGCTATGATTCCATCTGAAACTTCCGAGTTTATTATCATCGCAGTATCGTAATCACATACATCCGAAAGTGCTATAAAGTCACCAAACGATGACATTCTATCCGCTCCTCTTGCTCTTGCATATGCGGACGCTAAGCCTGAAAGTTCATTTTGAGATATTCTGTATATCAATTTTTCAATATCTGTAAGTGGCAAACCTACAGCCGCTCCTGCGGGGCTCACATGCTTAAACGATGTTGCGGCGGGAAGCCCTGTAGTCTCTTTTAACTCACGTACAAGCTGCCATGCGTTCAGTGCATCGAGCAAATTTATATACCCTGCCCTTCCGTTTAATACCCGTATAGGTAACTTGTCCTCTACATAAACTCTGGCGCTTCCCTGATTTGGATTGCATCCGTACTTAAGCCTTATTTCATCCATTGATTATTCCTCCATTTTATTTATGATTTTCGTGGATATTTCGCCTGTTTTAACATCTATAAACCTTACGAATAACGAAATAAGATTTTCTCCATCTATCGCCCTATAAAGATCATCAGAAAACTCCTGTATATTATCACCGCCGATATTAAGCTCGATCGGTGCTCCGTCAAATGAAAGCAACACCCCATCTTCCGATCCTCTGTATGTATGAATAAGATGTGCCTTGCCTGCCTCCGCCTCATACACGTAAAACAGTCTGTCGCATTCATCGCTTGTTTTTGAATGTTTTTTAAGTATACTGAGCTTATATGTGCACGGCGCATCTTTTTTAATCTGCAAAATCCCACTGATTCTGGGAGTGAAATTTGGAGCGTCAGGTTCATATTCTCTGGTGCTAAGCGCTGTTTCAAAATCACCGCCTTCATTTAGACAATTTACTATAGTGTCTGTCTGATCTCCGTTTGTAACAACTACGGTATTTCCCAAGTCCACGAGCGGGCGGTAAATTATGAGTGAAGGATCTGTGACCTTTTCAGCGTTAACGGGATTGATTATCAGATTTTTTTCACCTTCAAGGTCGAATTTTCTATTCCTGCTGTTTTCAGAACGTCCCATTATAAAATATGCGATGACGACGTGAGTCCCCGAGTCGCTTAAACCTATCATGATTCCTCTGCCCGGATAGTCCTTTCCATCAAAATATTCAAACATTTCCATACTCCTCCTATCCGTCTTCATTTCCTATGCCGTCTTTTCTTTAAGCATTCTACCGGTTATGCGCTCGGTAGCTTGCGGCAAGATGACGTGTTCCGCCTCTTCCATGACCCGCCTTTGAAGTGACTCAGGCTCATCACCATCCAAGATATCGACGGCTTTTTGCATTATTATCTCTCCACCATCCGGTATTTCATTTACAAAGTGAACAGTTGCTCCCGTGACCTTGCAGCCATATTCAAGCACCGCCTCATGTACTTTTAATCCATAGAATCCCTTACCGCAAAATGAAGGTATTAACGATGGATGTACGTTAATTATTCTATGATCATACATTGAAATGAAATTTGCACTTAAAATCATGGTAAAGCCTGCAAGGACAATAAAATCTATTTCTTCTCTTTTGAGGATATCCAAGATTTCGGATTCAATGCTCTCGTCCCCTTCGTTGGAAACGCTGTAACTCCTTATGCCGGCATTCTGTGCTCTTTTAAGTGCATATGCATCCTTGTTATTTGAAATTACAACTTGAATCTTTCCGGAATTTATTATTCCCGCCTTTTCAGCATCTATGAGCGCTTGCAGATTTGTACCACCTTGAGATACGAGCACTGCAATTCTTATCTTTGTACTTTTAGGGTTGTTTGCGTATGCCATCACATCCTCTTTTTCGCTCATATCTATACTATCTCAATTCTATCATCACCGCCGGCAGATACCGTTTCTCCTATCACATATGCCTCTTCACCTTGAGCCTCCAGTACCTCCAGCGCCAATTTCGCATCTTCCTTCGCTACTATAACTACCATTCCCACGCCCATATTAAATGTATTTAACATATCTCGCTCTGAAATTTTAGAGAAGCGTGCTGCCATTTCAAACACCGGTAATACCCGTATCGATTTTTTATCAATCCTTGCCAGCAACTTTTTATCCTTCGGTATTGCACGGGGAATATTTTCATAAAATCCTCCGCCTGTTATATTAGCGATCCCCTTTACTCCCGCATGACTTTTAAGCGCGGAAATCAAAGCTAAAATAGACTTTACGTATATCTTTGTGGGTTCAAGGAGTGCCTCCCCGAGGCTGCAGCCGAGCTCATCGACATGCTCCTTTAAATCACTGTTTTCCGTATCAAATATCTTGCGAACAAGAGAATATCCGTTTGAATGAAATCCCGAAGACTTCAATGCGATAATCTTATCCCCCTCTTGCATGTCCCTACCGTCTATAATATCCGCTCTATCTACGATTCCTACGGAAAATCCTGCAAGATCATACTCGTCAGCCGGATAGGATCCCGGCATCTCCGCCGTTTCTCCTCCCACAAGACCTGCTCCCGACATTTCACATCCCGTAGCTATTCCGCTCACAATTTCTGCCATCTTTTCAGGAGAAATTTTACCTGTCCCTATATAGTCCAAAAAGAACAGAGGTTTTGCGCCTTTGCAGATTATATCGTTTACACACATCGCAACACAGTCGATACCGATGGTATCGTGCTTATCCAGCTTAAATGCCAACCTGAGCTTCGTGCCTACGCCGTCTGTGCCCGAAACGAGCACGGGATCCGCCATATTTGATATTCCTGCCTCCTTCAGACTGAAGAGTCCTCCAAATCCGCCTATTTCTGAAATGACACCCGGAACCAGCGTCCTTTCTATGTGTTTTTTCATAAGTTCCACCGATTTGTAACCGGCAGTAATATCTACACCTGCATTTTTATACGCTTCACTGGAACTCTTCATTTTTAAACTTCCTTTTCATTTATATCGATCGGATATTTCCCGCTGAAACATCCATAACACATTCCCATTTCGGACTCATTTACGATCCTTGGCAGATCTCTTAGATCAAGAAACGCCACACTGTCCGCTCCTATCACCTCAGCAATTTCATCCTCCGAATATTTAACCGCAATCAAATGATCCCTTGAATCTATGTCTGTACCGAAATAACAAGGATTTAAAAACTTTGGAGCGGAACTTCTGACATGTACTTCCGTTGCGCCTGCATTCCTAAGTAACCTTACTATTCTCGCACTTGTCGTCCCTCTTACGATCGAATCGTCTACCATGATCACCCTCTTGCCGTCCACCGTGCTTTCAACGGCATTTAGTTTTATCTTTAGGCGTTCTTCACGATATTTTTGATCGTTTTGAATGAACGTTCTTCCTATGTATTTATTTTTTATAAACCCGAGTCCGTACGGAATACCTGATTGCTCGGAATACCCCATGGCCGCATCTATACCGGAATCAGGAACTCCTATTACAACATCCGCATCGACTCTATTATCGAGCGCAAGCAGTGCCCCTGCTCTTTTTCGAGCTTCATGTACGGATGTACCGTCGACTGTTGAGTCAGGTCTTGAAAAATATATGTACTCAAATGAACAAAGCGATTTTTCATATTTTTCAGTATGTGTCTTTATGCTTCGAAGTCCATTTTCATCGATTACAACGATTTCGCCGGGCTCTACATCTCTTATGAATTTTGCGCCTATAGCATCCAATGCGCAAGTCTCAGAAGCTATTACATATATATCTCCCGTCTTACCGATTACCAGCGGTCTGAATCCTCTCGGATCCCTTACCCCTATCAACTTTCTAGGTGACATTGCCACAATAGAATATGCACCTTCCAAGGTTTTCATAGCTTCAGCGATAGCAGCTTCTATTGAGTCCGTCCTAAGCCTCTCCTTTATGAAGATGGATGCCATTATCTCGCTGTCGCTTACGGAGTGGAATATAAGTCCGTTCATTTCAAGATCGCTACGAAGTTCACCCGCATTTATAATAGCGCTGTTGGTCGCAAGCGCCATTGACCCCTTTTTGTGATTTACAATCATCGGCTGTGCATTCGCTTGGTTTGCCGTGATCTTCGTACCGTAGCGCACGTGACCTACGGCAATTTGTCCGCTTCCCAATTTTGAAATCGTCTCTGAATCGAAGACATCGTTTACTATACCTACATCCTTGTATCCTGTGATATCGCCATCATTATTCACGGCAATTCCACAGCTTTCCTGTCCTCTATGCTGCAGTGCGAAGATTCCGTAGTATGTCTTCATCGCAACATCGTCTTCTCTGGGTGAATAAACACCGAAGACTCCGCATTCTTCATGCAATTTATCGTGATAAAATTCGTCCATTATTTCTTAGCCACCAATCCTTGCAATTCCTCATCAGCCTCAAGCACCTTTTTCTTCATTTCAGACCGTTTTTCAGCAAGTGCAGCTCTAAGCCCATCATCCTCTACCGCAAGTATTTGCATAGCGAGCATGGCTGCGTTATATGCTCCGTCTATCGCAACCGTCGCAACGGGGATGCCTTTAGGCATCTGCACCGTGGAGAGCAAGGCATCAAGACCGTCTAATGTAGATGATTTAATAGGAATTCCGATCACAGGCAAGGTAGTTCTTGATGCTATTACTCCCGCAAGATGAGCAGCCTTTCCTGCGGCCGCAATAATAACTCCCAAATTATCCTCTTCCTTTGCAAGAAATTCCTGAAGTGCTTCGGGCGTTCTGTGTGCAGAATACACATGTGCCATACAATCAACGCCCATCTCTTTGCATAGATCCACAGCAGGCTCTGCCTTCTCATAATCGTTTATGCTGCCCATTATGAGCCCTATTTTTTTTAGGTTGTTTTTCATTAAAGTTTCTCCTTCCGACCCTAATATTATAGCATTTATAAATATTAATTCTTCGAGATTCTAATCAAAATATCCCATCCAATAACCTGTTTTTTTTGAACCTTTTCTTTCAATATATTCGTTTTCCTTTAAAAATTTTATGTTGTCTTCGATTGCGGTTGATTTTATTCCAATAATTTTAACTAACTCTTCCTGTGTAATATTAGGATTATTTCTCATTTCATCCATAATTTTCTTTCGCCTTGCATTCAGGGATCTTTTATACCCCACTTTATTACCCACGTTTATCATATCATAAATGGGGAATAAAACGGGGAATATTTTGTTACTCAAAAAACTCCAGACGGTTATTATCACCTGTGCAATCAGATTATGAATATATGCGGTATACCGTATGAGTTTTTATTGAGTGCAACTCTATATTTATGTATTTATTTACAAAATCAAAAAAATCAACCTAATTCCGACAAAACTTTGTGCGAGGACGGATTGATATAGGGCTCATAGATGTTATACTACGTTTGTCTGTCTGAAAAATAAGATCGAAAGGTTTTTTATGTTTATTAACGTAAATAATAAATCTTATCACGCAAAGATTCCTCCATAAAAATATTGCAGTATTTGTTGCTGATTTGCCTTTTGCTTGAATTTATAATTTTCTATTAGTTTTTTTATTATAGTATAAATTTAGGAGAAGATTTATGAAAAAGTATTTAAGTCGGATATTTATAGATGGGCTTACAGGAATGGCACACGGTCTTTTCTCAACGCTTATCATCGGAACAATTTTAGTTCAGATTTCAAAATTGATTCCAAACCCCTACGGAGGTTACATAGCTATCATCGGGCAGATCGCA
>ERZ772953.122-NODE-122-length-20509-cov-11.569962_pt1 | contig 20509 bp, 19 predicted proteins | sample MGYA00580685_ERZ772953 | MGnify/ENA primary metagenome ERZ772953 (study PRJEB29015, sample SAMEA2738080) | human oral metagenome | biome: human oral; feature: human-associated habitat; material: saliva | place: China | collected 2209 ...
TCATGGAGTTAGTGCATGGAATTTCAACACATTTTATCCAATCAAAAAAGTTTAAGACGAACAAAATAAGCATTCGTTTTACAGCTCCATTATCTCTTGACACGATTGCAGGTCGTATGTTGAGTGCGAGTATGTTAGAAACTGCCAATCAGAAATATGATAAGTCTCAAGATTACAGAAGATATTTAGCTAGTTTATATGGGACAGATGTCTCAACTAATTGTTATAGAAGAGGTCAAAGTCATATTGTAGATTTGACATTGACTTATGTTCGAGACGAGTTTTTGAGTAGAAAAAATGTCTTGACAATGCAGGTACTAGAGTTAGTGAAAGAGATTCTGTTTTCACCTTTATTGTTGGATGATGGCTTTGAACCAGTTTTATTTGAGATTGAAAAAAAGCAATTATTAGCAATTTTAGCAGCCGATATGGATGATTCTTTTTATTTGGCACATAAAGAATTAGATCAACTTTTCTTTAATGATAAGCGTCTTCAGCTAGAATATAAATTTTTAAGAGATCGTATTTTAAAGGAAACACCTCAAAGTTCTTACGCCTGTTTTCAAAACTTTTTAGCTAATGACCGAATAGATTTCTTTTTTTTAGGTGATTTTAATGAGGTTGAAATTCAAACATTATTAGAATCTTTCAATTTTAAGGATCGTAAAGGAGATGTTAGGGTTCAGTATAAACAACCCTACTCAAATATACTGCAAGAGAGTATGGTTAGAAAAAATGTGGGACAATCCATTTTGGAATTGGGTTACCATTGTTCTGTTGAATATGGTGATGAGCAGCATTTACCCATGATTGTTATGAATGGTTTATTGGGAGAATTTGCTCATTCTAAATTATTCTCAAATGTCCGTGAAAAAGCTGGATTAGCTTATACTATTTCAAGCCAATTAGATTTATTTAGTGGATTTTTGAGAATATATGCGGGTATAGATCGAGAAAATCGTAATCAGGCTCGCAAGATGATGAATAACCAATTGCTTGATTTAAAAAAAGGTTACTTTACTGATATTGAAATAGAGCAGACTAAAGAGATGATTCGTAGATCTTTATTGATTTCTCAAGATAGTCAGAGTTCGCTCATTGAAAGGGCCTATCAAAATGCTATACTTGGAGAATCTTCTGAAGATATTGAAAGTTGGATTGAAAGGCTAGATAAAATTGACAAGGAAGCTATTTGTAAAGCTGCTAGTAATGTTAAACTACAAGCGATTTACTTTATGGAAGGTATAGAATGACAAGGATTATTTTTGAAGAAAAATACTATCCAGCTGTAAAAGAAAGGATTTATCGAACACGTTTGTCAAATGGATTGACAGTATCTCTTTTACCAAAAAAAGAATTTAACGAGGTTTACGGGAGTGTAACTGTTAGATTTGGTTCTATAGATACGCTTGTTAAAACCATTGACAATGTTGTAAAGCAGTATCCTGCGGGAATTGCTCATTTTCTTGAACATAAACTGTTTGAAAGGGAGGATTCTAGCGATATCATGGGAGCTTTTACGCTCCTAGGAGCAGACAGTAATGCTTTTACGAGTTTTACCAAAACTAACTATCTTTTTTCTGCCACGGATTATTTACTAGAGAATTTAGATTTACTTGAAGAATTGGTTACAACAGCTTATTTTACAGAAGATTCTATTCTGAGAGAGCAAGATATTATTCAGCAAGAACGAGAGATGTATCAAGATGATTCAGACTCTTGCTTATTCTTTTTAACTTTAGCGAATTTATATCCTGGAACTCCTTTAGCTACAGATATAGTTGGTAGTGAAGAGTCTATTTTTCAAATTAATACCGATAATTTACAAGAAAATTTTACAAGATTTTACAAACCTGTCAATATGTCCTTGTTCTTAGTTGGTAACTTTGATGTTGAACAAATAAAAGATTACTTTCAAAGAAAAACCATACAAGATGCGAGTTTTGAAGAGATAACAAGAGAAAAAATTGAATTACATGATGTAAAGCGAACAGACAGTGTGAGAATGGAAGTATCTTCTCCAAAACTTGCCATTGGAATCAGGGGTAATCAAGAAATTTTTGAAGAAAATTGCTATCGATACCATATTTTATTAAAAATATTGTTTGCAATGATGTTTGGTTGGACCTCAAATCGTTTTCAGAACTTATACGAATCAGGTAAGATAGATGCTTCCTTATCGCTTGAAGTTGAAGTGACAAGTCGTTTTCATTTTGTCATATTGACAATGGATACGAAAGAGCCAGTTTCCTTATCACACCAGTTTAGGAAAGCTATTCGTAATTTTACAAAGGATTCGGATATTACAGAAGAACATTTGGACATTATTAAAAGAGAGATGTATGGAGAATTTTTCAGTAGCCTGAATTCTTTGGAATTTATTGCGACACAGTATGATGTTTTTGATAAGGGTGAAACAATTTTTGATTTGCCAAAGATTTTACAAGAAATCACTTTAGAAGATGTTATTGAAGCGGGACATCACTTAATAGATGATGGGGATATCGTTGATTTTACAATTTTACCAATATAAAAGTAATGAAAAAACCAGAAAGAAAGAATGTTAAGTATGAGAAAAAAAACGATTGGTGAGGTTTTACGTTTAGCTAGAATAAATCAGGGGCTAAGTTTAGATGAATTACAGAAAAAGACAGCAATCCAGTTGGATATGTTAGAAGCTATGGAAACAGATGATTTTGATAAGCTTCCTACTCCTTTTTATGCACGATCTTTCTTGCGTAAATATGCTTGGGCAGTTGAATTGGATGAAGGAATAGTTTTGGACGCTTACGACTCTGGGAACATGATTATTTATGATGAAGTAGATATTGATGATGACTTTTCAGGTCGTAGACAAAAAAGCAAGCAAAATAGAGCATCATTTTTACCATTGTTTTATTTTATCCTCTTTGCACTATCGATTTTAATCTTTGTAACATATTATGTTTGGAATTATATTCAAACCCAACCGGATCCTACTTCCTATTCTAGTTATAGTGTGGTCCAAGAAACAAGCTCAACTAGCTCGGTGATTCAATACTCAAGTAGTAATTTAAACTCTAGTTCTTCTAGTATGGAGTCAGCTCTAAGCATTTCAGGAGTAGGAAATAATATAGAGGTGGTCTATAAAACAAATCAGGAAACAGCTAAATTACAATTGGCAGTTTCAGATGGAAGAAGTTGGGTAAGTGTGTCAGATAGTGAGCTTGCAGGCGGTGTAACTTTATCGCCAAACAATAAAAGTAGCCAAACGACAGTTTCAACTAAAAATCCAGTGACGGTGACTTTAGGTGTTGTAAAAGGTGTTGTTTTGACTATAGATAATCAGACAGTTGATTTATCTAAATTAACAACTCCTACTGGAACGATTTCTATCAATTTCACTAAAAATTAAGGAAAAACGAATGAAAAAAGAACAAATTCCAAATCTTTTAACAATAGGTCGTATCCTATTTATCCCTATCTTCATCCTTATTTTAACTGTAGGAAAATCGACGGGGAGTCATATGATAGCAGCGATAATCTTTGCGATTGCTAGTATCACAGACTATCTAGATGGCTATCTAGCCCGTAAGTGGAATGTGGTTAGTAATTTTGGGAAATTTGCGGATCCGATGGCGGATAAGTTACTAGTTATGTCGGCTTTTATTATGCTAATAGAGTTAGAGATGGCACCTGCCTGGATTGTTTCAGTGATTGTCTGTCGTGAACTTGCTGTAACAGGTTTAAGATTATTACTAGTAGAAACTGGGGGAACAGTTCTTGCGGCAGCGATGCCAGGTAAAATGAAGACTTTTAGTCAGATGTTTGCTATTATTTTCTTATTACTACATTGGACCTTGATTGGTCAAGTTTTACTTTATATAGCTTTGTTTTTCACTATCTATTCTGGCTATGATTATTTTAAGGGTAGTGCGCATGTTTTTAAAGGGACATTTGGTTCGAAATGAAATCGATTATTGATGTAAAAAATCTTTCTTTTCGTTATAAAGAAAGTCAAGAATACTATGATTTGAAAGATATTACGTTTCACGTGAAACGTGGAGAATGGCTTTCTATCGTAGGGCATAACGGTAGCGGTAAATCAACGACTGTCCGATTAATTGATGGTTTGCTTGAAGCGGAGTCTGGAGAAATTCTAATCAATGGACAACAATTAACAGAAGAAAATATTTGGGATTTACGTCGTCAGATTGGTATGGTGTTTCAAAATCCTGATAATCAATTTGTTGGAGCAACTGTTGAGGATGATGTTGCTTTTGGTTTGGAAAATCAAGGAATTTCTCGTCAAGAAATGAAGGAAAGAGTAGAGGAAGCTCTGAATTTGGTTGGCATGTCGGACTTTAAAAAGAAAGAGCCAGCACGTCTATCAGGTGGACAAAAGCAACGTGTAGCTATTGCTGGAGTTGTGGCTCAGAGGCCAGCTATATTAATCCTAGACGAAGCAACTAGTATGTTAGATCCTGAGGGACGTATAGAACTGATTGAAACAGTTCAAGGAATTAGAAAAGACTACGACATGACAGTCATTTCCATTACACATGATTTAGAAGAAGTTGCTATGAGTGATCGTGTATTGGTAATGAAAAAAGGTATTATTGAATCAACTAGTAGTCCCAGGGAACTTTTTTCTAGGAATGATTTAGATAAAATAGGATTGGATGATCCTTTTGCAAATCAGTTGAAACATTTTTTAAGCCAGAGTGGTTATGATTTACCTGAACATTATTTGACAGAAAGTGAGCTGGAGGATAAGCTATGGGAATTGCTCTAGAAAATGTGAGTTATACGTATCAAGAGGGGACTCCCTTGGCTTCAACAGCTTTGTCTGATATTTCTTTGACGATTGAAGATGGTTCGTATACTGCTCTAATTGGACATACAGGAAGCGGAAAATCAACGATTTTACAACTTTTAAATGGTTTATTGGTCCCAAGTCAAGGAAGTATTCAAGTTTTTGATACACTTATCACTGCAAATTCTAAGAATAAAGATATTCGTCAGATACGTAAACAAGTTGGATTAGTATTTCAATTTGCAGAAAATCAGCTTTTTGAAGAAACTGTTTTGAAAGATGTGGCTTTTGGACCGAAAAATTTTGGAGTTTCGGAAGAAGAGGCAGAGAAGATTGCGCGAGAAAAATTGGGCATGGTCGGAATTGATGAGTCCTTATTTGAACGTAGTCCGTTTGAACTTTCTGGTGGTCAAATGAGGCGTGTTGCTATCGCGGGGATACTTGCAATGGAGCCTGCAATCTTAGTTCTGGATGAACCAACGGCAGGCTTGGATCCTCTTGGAAGAAAAGAATTGATGAACTTGTTTAAACAGTTGCATTTATTAGGAATGACCATTGTCTTGGTAACGCATTTGATGGACGATGTAGCTGAATATGCAGATCAAGTATTTATCATACAAAAGGGACATTTGGTTAAAAGTGGGCAGCCGAGTGACGTTTTTCAGGACGTTGCATTTATGGAAACAGTACAGTTGGGTGTCCCTAAAATAACAGCCTTTTGTAAACGATTGGCTGATAGAGGTGTATCCTTTAAAAAACTACCAATTAGGATAGATGAATTTAAGGAGTCGTTAGATGGATAGTATGATTTTGGGGCGTTATATACCTGGAGATTCGATTGTTCACCGCTTGGATCCGCGTAGTAAATTATTGTCGATGATGTTATTGATTTTGATTGTTTTTTGGGCCAATAACTCTATCACCAATTTGATTCTTTTCATTGCGACAGGTATTTTTATCGCTTTGTCAGGTGTATCGATTTCATTCTTTATTCAGGGACTGAAGTCTATGTTCTTTTTGATCGCCTTTACGACTCTTTTTCAATTCTTTTTCATTTCAAGTGGGAATGTTATATTTGAGTTTTGGTTTGTGAGAATCACTGATTACGCTCTGCAACAAGCTGGGATTATTTTTTGTCGCTTTGTCTTGATAATTTTCTTTTCAACTTTATTAACATTAACGACTATGCCTTTGAGTTTAGCATCAGCGGTTGAAGGATTGTTATCGCCTTTAAAGAAAGTGAAAGTTCCAGTTCATGAAATTGGCTTGATGCTATCAATGAGTTTGCGTTTTGTACCAACCTTGATGGATGATACGACAAGGATTATGAATGCTCAGAAAGCGCGTGGAGTTGATTTTGATGAAGGAAGTATTGTTCAAAAAGTGAAGGCATTGATTCCTATTTTGATTCCTTTATTTGCAACTAGTTTAAAAAGAGCAGATTCATTAGCGATTGCTATGGAGGCGCGTGGTTATCAGGGAGGAAAAGGTAGAAGTCAATATCGACAATTAAAATGGAGTTTCAAGGACACGCTAACAATTTTTGTCATTCTAGCGCTTGGTTTTTGCTTATTCTTATTAAAATCGTAGTAAATTCTAAGAATTTATTAAAATTTAAAGTAACAATTTTTAACATAAAGGTAGGAGTATGAATCGTTTTAAAACATCAAAATATGTAATTATTGTTTTTGTCACTGTTTTGATTGTGTCGGCACTTTTAGCGACGACGTACTCAAGTACAGTTGTTACAAAAGTAGGAGATGGGATTTCATTGGTTGATAGGGTTATTCAAAAACCTTTTCAATGGTTTCATTCTATGAAATCGGATTTAAGCCACTTAACACGTACCTATAATGAAAATGAGAATCTAAAAAAACAAATCTACCAGTTAGAAGTTAAATCAAATGAAGCCGAGGGGTTAAAAAAACAAAATGAACAATTACGTCAGCTGTTGGATATGAAATCAAAGTTGCAAGCTACTAAAATCTTGGCCACAGATGTCATTATGCGCTCCCCAGTATCTTGGCAACAGGAGTTAACCCTGGATGCAGGTCGTTTAAAAGGGGTTTCTGAAAATATGCTAGTCATTGCAAATGGTGGTTTGATTGGTAGTGTTTTAAAAGTAGAAGATAACTCCACAGTTGTTAACCTTTTAACAAATACAGAAAATGCTGATAAGATTTCTGTTAAAATTCAACATGGATCTGATGTGATTTATGGAATTATTATTGGTTATGATAAGGAAAATGACGTTCTTAAAATTAGTCAGTTAAATAGCAACACTGATATTAGTGTGGGTGATAAGGTTACAACAGGTGGTCTAGGGAACTTTAATGTCAAAGATATTCCTGTTGGAGATGTGGTTTCTACAACACATAGTAATGACTATTTGACACGAGAAGTAACTGTCAAATTAACAGCTAATATCAAGGATTTATATGCGGTAGAATTAGTGGGGAATTCTTAATGAGACAGTTAAAACATGTTGGTATTTTCTTATTGCTTCCCTTAATTGTTTTAATCGATGCTCATCTTAGTCAAGTAGTAGGTTCTTTCTTTCCCTATGTTCATTTAAGTAGTCATTTTCTATTCTTATTCCTCATGTTTGAAACGATTGAAGTATCAGAGTATTTCTATTTGCTTTATTGTTTTACAGTCGGTTTAGTTTATGATATTTACTTTTTTCACTTAATAGGGATAGCAACTCTTTTATTTGTCTTGCTAGGGGTATCTATTTATAAATTGAACAGTATTATTTTGATGAATCGTTGGACAAGAATCTTAGCTATTATTGTAATGAGTTTTCTATTTGATATGGGAACTTATCTTATTGCTCTTGTTGTCGGAATCACTGTAGATAATTTAGCAATTTTTATAGTTTATAGCTTGGTACCATCGATGATTTTAAATTTTATATGGATGTTTTTTTTCCAGTTTATTTTTGAAAAATATTATCTATAAGAAAGAAATAAAAATGTAACAAAGGCGTAATATTCATTAAGCCTTTTTTTGGTATACTAGTATTGTGTTTAAAAGGAGGAGTACCTACATAATATGAAGAAAAAAATTTTAGCATCGCTTTTATTGAGTACAGTATTGGCTTCACAAGTTGCAGTTTTGAATACTGTGAACGCAGAAAATATTGATAAAAAAATTGCGGCTAATGATAATAAAATTAGCGCGTTAACATCACAACAACAAGCAGCCCAAAAACAAGTTAGCCAGATTCAGGAGCAAGTTTCTGCTATTCAAGCAGAGCAATCTAACTTACAGTCTGAAAATGATAGATTACAGGAAGAATCTAAAAAGCTTGAGGGAGAGATTACAGAATTGTCTAAAAACATTGTGTCTCGCAATGGTTCGTTAGAAAAACAAGCTCGTAGCGCTCAAACAAGTGGAGCTGCAACTAGCTACATCAATACAATTGTAAATTCAAAATCAATTACGGAGGCTATTTCACGTGTTGCTGCAATGAGTGAAATTGTATCTGCTAACAATAAAATGCTAGAACAACAAAAAGCAGATAAAAAAGCTATCTCTGAAAAACAAATTGCAAATAACGATGCTATTAATACAGTTATCGCAAACCAACAAAAATTAGCTGATGATGCTCAAGCATTGACAACTAAGCAAGCTGAACTTAAAGCTGCAGAATTGAATCTTGCTGCTGAGAAAGCAACTGCTGAAGGAGAAAAGGCAAGTTTGTTGCAACAAAAAGCAGCAGCAGAAGTAGCAGCACGTGCAGCTGCGGCGGCTGAAGCGGCATACAAAGAAAAGCAAGCAACTCAACAACAATCTATTCTTGCTTCAGCAAATACTAATTTAAACGCTCAAATACAGGCAGTTTCATCATCTACAGCAGTGGCAGAAGCTTCTTCAACTGCATCTGTTCAAGCGAAAGCTACTCCAACATATAATACAAATGCTTCAAGTTATCCTATTGGGGAATGTACTTGGGGAGTTAAAACTTTAGCACCTTGGGCAGGAGATTACTGGGGTAATGGAGCGCAGTGGGCTACAAGTGCAGCAGCGGCGGGATTCCGTACAGGTTCAACGCCTCAAGTTGGTGCAATTGTATGTTGGAATGATGGCGGTTATGGACACGTAGCGGTTGTAACAGCTGTTGAATCAACGACGCGTATTCAAGTTTCAGAATCAAACTACGCTGGTAATAGATCAATCGGAAATTATCGTGGTTGGTTCAATCCAGCATCTTATCCAGGAGTTGTTAGTTACATTTATCCAAACTAATAAATAGAACTCTATCTGAATGAACTGCACCCCAAAAGTTAGACAGAACAAATCTAACTTTTGGGGTGTTTTATAGTATCCTAATGTAAGAAGACACTGGCCAATAATGAGAATTCTATTCTCCACAGTGACCAGAGCTGGCATTATTAGCACGCATCTTATTATCAATTTTTAGAAGATAAGGGGATTCAACCATCCTTCTCCCACAAGGGAAAAGGTCCAGATAATGGGATAATGGAATCCTTTTTTGGAATTTTGAAATCATTGATGTTTTATTGTTATGAGAAGATGTTTCAATCGATTAATCAATTGGAACGTGCTATCGCAGACTATATTGTTTATTAGAACAACAAAAGAATTAAAGTCAAACTTTTTGGAGCCAGTACAATTTGAGTCTTTTAAGGCTAAATTCACAAATCAAGTTCCACTGGTTTTACTAATGCTTGATTTCATCGCTTTCCGAAATGAATAGAAACAAGAGCGCACAAAATTATCTTATCTGAAAGTGTCTTAGATTAAGTTTCACTTTAGAAAAAGTAGTTGAGTCTTCTAGTATAAATTGTCTTATAGCTTTGAACGTTTCCCCGCGCTCTAAACCTAGTTTAGATATCATTATGGTCTGAAAGGGTAAGGTGTTTATGTTTTGTCATAATAGACCTCATTTCTAACTCAAACGTCTCATACTTAATTCCACCATAAAAATCCGTTTTAGACTAATTTCCACTTCGGTTGGGCAAGTGGAAGTTACTTTGAGAAGTTAGCTGGATTAGAATGGTACTAAAAGTTCTTTTTATGGAATAGAAATATTGTGAGGAATATGTTATAATACTATGGATAAAAAATCCACATATATGGAGCGAGGAAAAAGAAAAATGAAATTCAATTACAATGGACTTTGGAAGACTCTAATAGATAAGAATATGAAGAAAAAAGACCTGATTGATAAAACAGGGGTATCGCCTACTACAATTTCGAAAATGGTTAGGGGAGATGCCGTATCGCTTACAATTATCGGAAAAATTTGCGAAGAACTTGGAACAGATATTGGGGATTTGATATGTATTGAAAAAATTGTTAAGGAAGATGAATAAATGGCATTTACGATAGATGTAGATGAGGGGAAATGGAGTAAAGAAGTTCTCCAAATCCTTCTTGTTGACAGAACAACAAATAGAAATATCATCTGGGGAACAGATGATTATGAAGCTTTGGGTAAAGAGTATAATTCGCACTATCCGATTCTGTTTGAGCTAATAACCGGTAAAAATTCAGGTGTTATTCAGCCGAGAATATTAAAAACAAAAGAAAGTCAAGGGAATAGAACAAAAGGAAAAGCGGAAGTTTTTACTCCGAGCTGGGTTTGCAATGCACAAAATAACCTTGTGGATAATGCTTGGTTTGGGTGTGAAAATATATTTAATAGAGAAATTGAAAAAGGTTGGGAAACGAACATAGAAAAAATCAAGTTTCCGGATAAAAAGAATAAAACTTGGCAAAAGTATGTTGATGAAAAAAGACTGGAAATCACTTGTGGCGAAGCACCTTACTTAGTTAGCAGATATGACACGGTTTCTGGGCAACCGTTAGAGCTGAAAGACAGAATAGGTATGCTTGATAGGAAAATGAGAGTTGTGTGTGAAAATACCGACAGTGATACGGAATGGCTGAAATGGTCTGAAAGAGCTTTTCAGAGCGTATATGGATTTGAATTCCAAGGAGATAGTCTTCTTATCGCAAGGGAAAATCTGCTTGCTTCGTATTGCGATTATATGGAAGAAAAGCTAAATAGACAGCCAACAGAGAGAGAACTGATAAATATTGCAAAGATAATTTCGTGGAATTTATGGCAGATGGATGGGCTTACATATACAATTCCGTATGAAGAAGCAATAGAACCTTTTAAACAGGTAGCACTGTTTGAACTTCATGAAAAAGAAAAGAAATGCTTGTGTATTATAAAAGATTGGAGAGCAAAGAGAATTTACACTTTCCAAAACTTAGTAAATAAAGGTGGTAATTAGATGGATAAAATGAAAATAGAAGCAATAGATGTGCTTGATAGAATTATAATCGGTCGTGTAGACCCTCATATCTATGCTTTTACAACAAATACAGTGCCGAACTATCTAAAGGTTGGCGACACATATAGACCCGTATCTCAAAGATTAAACGAGTGGAGAGTATTCTTCCCTGAGCTTGAAAAACAGTATGAGAATAAAGCTGTTATTGATGAAGAAACTTATTTTAGAGATTATGCTATTCATCAATATCTTGAGAATGATTTGCATAAGAAAAGGCTGAACCCTGAGGACTTGGAAGATGGTATCTACTACAGTAGAGAATTTTTTAAGGGAGCTGAAACGAGTGATATTGATAGTGCTATTGAAGATATAAAAGAAAGTTATCAAGCAAACTTAAGTAAATATGAATATTATAGTTCGAAGAATAGGCTTCCACAGACTTTTCATTATCAAAGAGGAGAACAATGGACTTTAAGACCAAATCAACAATCAGCTGTAGATAGCTTTATTAGGGCTGTAAAGAATGGTAGAAGAAACCTGCTTATGTATGCTGTTATGCGTTTTGGGAAGTCTTTTACATCTCTTTGCTGTGCATTAGAAATCTCTGCGAATATCGTTTTGGTTGTATCGGCAAAAGCTGATGTAAAAGATGAATGGAAAAAAACTGTTGAGGGAGCAGGCAACTTTTCAGAGTATGTGTTCTTAGAAGCTTATGATTTAGCTTCAAGCGAAAATGCCATTAAGGCAAATAGGGAAGAAAATAAAAAAGTTGTAATATTTTTAACCTTGCAGGATTTACAAGGTGATGCAATTAAGGATAAGCATAGAGAACTTTTCCAAGAACAGATTGATTTGCTTGTTATTGACGAAACTCATTTCGGAGCAAGAGCAGAATCTTTTGGAAAAATTTTAGAAAATGCTGGGTACGAAAAATCTGACAAGTCCAATATTAATAAACTTGATGATGAGAATATTGATGTAAATGTAGCAGAGGAAGAACTAAAACAAATAAACGCAAGGATTAGATTACATCTGTCTGGTACACCATATCGTATTTTAATGGGGAGCGAGTTTGAAAAAGAGGATATTATATCATTTGTACAATTCTCTGATATAGTCAAAGAGCAGGAAGAATGGGATAAAAATAATCTTAATAAGGATGATATTAACGAATGGGATAATCCGTATTACGGATTTCCACAAATGGTTAGATTTGCATTTAATCCTAACAAATCTTCTCGTGAGAAAATGGAAGCTCTTAAAAGAAGTGGCGTTACATTTGCTTTTTCCAAACTATTTGAGCCTGAGTCAATCAAAAAAGATGCGAAAAATAATGGGCATAAGAAATTCATAAACGAGACTGAGATTTTGGAATTGCTTCAAGTTATAGATGGTAGCAAAGAAGATGAGAACCTACTTGGTTTCTTAGATTATGACAAAATTAAAGAAGGTAAGATGTGCCGTCATATGGTAATGGTACTTCCGTATTGTGCCTCTTGTGATGCCATGGAAGAACTTTTAAGTAAGCGAAAAGACACTTTTAAGAATCTTGGTAAGTATGAAATTATAAATATATCAGGAGTTGATGCAGGAAAGATATATAAAAAACCAAGTGATATAAAGAATAAAATAAAGGAATGTGAAGACTTAAATAAGGAGACTATAACACTAACTGTTAATAGAATGCTCACCGGCTCTACTGTTGAACAATGGGATACTATGCTTTATTTTAAAGACACATCATCTCCACAAGAATATGATCAGTCTATTTTTAGACTACAAAATCAATATATCAGGACATTATCCAGTGAAAAAGGATTTATTAAAGAGAACTTAAAACCTCAGACACTACTTGTTGATTTTGATCCTGACAGGTTGTTTAGAATGCAGGAACAAAAATCGCTAATTTATAATGTCAACACAGAAGAAAATGGAAATAGCAAGTTAAAGGAAAGAATTGTCGAAGAACTTAGAATATCTCCAGTCATTATGATGAATCATAATAAAATTAAGGAGGTAGATGCGACTAATATTTTAGAGGCAATCAGTGAGTACAACAATCAAAGAAGTGTATCGGATGAAGTCTTGGATATTCCGGTAGATTTGTCGATATTAAATGATGAAACTATTAGGGAAGTCATTGAGCAACAGGCAGAATTTAGTTCTAAAAAGGGACTTACAATAGATCCAAACCAAGGTGAAGGCGATGAACTTGATATTGATGAAGCTGGTGAGGAAGTCGAAAATTCGGAGGGAAATCAAGAGAAAGCGGAGAGTAAGGATTACACTGAAGAAAAAAACGATAAAGAAATAGAGAAATTAGAAGGTCAGATTAAAACATATTATCAGAGGATTTTGTTCTTTTCTTTCTTGACAAAGGATAAAGTGGCTTCACTTGATGATATTTTAAGCGTGATTGATAAGGATGAAAATATTAGGCTATCTAAGAATTTATTCTTAGATAAAGGCATCATTGAAAAGATAAGCAAGGTAATGAATCCGTTCAAGCGTAGCAGGCTGGATTATAAGATACAAAATATCTCAATGCTTGCTTGTGATGAATCGGTTGCGCCGCTTACAAGAGCAATGACATCTATCAAAAAGTTTAATAGAATGTCTGAATCAGAGGTTATCACACCATCTAAGGTGTGCGATGAAATGGTTGGCTTATTACCTAAAGAGGGATTAAAAGAGATTGTGTCTAATCAAGATAAGTTGCTTGATATAGCAAGCAAATCAGGAGAATATGCAGTTTCCTTATATAAGAGATTGACATCTGAACTTGGATATTCACACGAAGATGTAAGGGATATTATTTACTCTATTCCGACATCATCTGTTGCATATGAATTTACTAGAAGGTTCTATGAGATATTAGACATCAATGTTGAAAATATTGCGGCATGGTTCAATGCGTATGATTTAATTGATGTGAAAAATGATAAAGATGAAGTAGATTATGAAAAGATAAGTAGATTATTAAGGCAGAAAAAAGATTTTAGTAAAATAACATTGAAAGATGAAATTAAGGCAGGTGAGAAAACAGTGAAATTTGGAGCTATAATTGGGAATCCGCCATATCAAGCGTCGGCACAAGGAACAAGTTCAAGTGATGATCCAATATATCATATGTTTTTGGAAACATCATATAATATAGGAGATATAGCTATTCTAATTACGCCTGCAAGATTTTTATTTGATGCAGGAAAAACACCGTCAGATTGGAATAAAAAAATGTTAAATGATCCGCATTTAAAGGTTCCATTTTTTGAAAGCGATAGTGCAAAAGTATTTAAGGATATACTCATTCCAGGAGGAATTGCTATAACATATAGAGATTCTAGAGTGGAATTTGGGAAAATCGGCAAGTTTGTTAGTTATCCTGAATTAAATGTAATTAGAAACAAAGTTTGGAGAGAGGAACAAGATAGTATCAGGACTATAATTTATAGTCAAAACAAATTCAATTTAGATCTGCTATATAATGATTATCCTGAATATAGATCTATTATTGGTAGCAATGGTAAAGACAGACGATTTAGACAGATAATAATGGAAAGGTTAGATGCTTTTACAGAAGAAAAAAAAGAAACTAATAGTATTAGAGTATTAGGTTTGATAAAAAGAGCTAGAGCATATAGATATATTCCCCAAAAATATGTAGAGGATGAGATTTGGATTGATAAATACAAAGTATTTGTTCCATTTTCTAATGGAGCATCGGGGACGCTAGGAGATGAGCCTGCAAGAATGATTAGTAAACCCGTGCTTGGTATGCCAGGAGATGGAATAACTCAAACATTTATAGGTTTTGGTGTGTTTGATAGTCAATTTGAAGCAGAAGCGTTACTTAAATATATAAAGACTAAATTTTGCAGAATTTTATTAGCAATATTAAAAGTAACTCAAGGTAATAAGTCTGAAACATGGGAATATGTTCCAATGCAAAATTTTAGCAGAACATCTGATATTGATTGGGATAAATCAATTGAAGAAATCGACAATCAGTTATATAGAAAATATGCTTTGAGTGAAGAAGATGTTGCTTTTATTAATAGGAGAATTGCAGAAATATAGGAGGTAATTATGATAAAAAGAGATAAATATATCTTGAATTCGTTACATGATTTGGACTTATCGCCAACAATGGAGAAAAATGCCAGAGATAAGTATGCTGCCTTATCAAAATATTTAGATGAACAAGGTTTGGATTCTGATTTTTATCCACAGGGTTCATTTTTGATAGGAACAACAATACGCCCATACCGCGATGGTAAAGAGCATGATTATGACTTAGATGTATTGGCAATATTGAAAAGAAAAAAGGAAGACACTGATGCAAAAAGTGTAAAAAATGATGTTGGGGATTGCATAAAAGAAAGTGGAATTTACTCCGATAAGTTAGAAAAAGAAGATAGAAACTGCTGGACGCTAAAATACGCAGAAGTAGCCGATGGCGTTGGCTTTTCCTTGGATATTGTCCCATCAGTTGACGAAGATATTTCGACAAAAAACGAAATTATTAACTCGGGAGTTTCATATTCAAATGCAGAAAAAACTGTTGCTATAACAAATAAAGAATTATCTGTTTATGATTGGATTACAAGCAATCCTCTTGGATTTGGTGATTGGTTTTTGGAAATTAGTAATCGACATTTAAGTACTGATATGAAATCAGAGCAATACAATAATTTACCGTATGATATAAGGATGGTGTTTGCAAGTTCAGAAAAAATACCAACCTATTACTATAGATCAAGTTTGCAAAGAGCTGTTCAGTTTATCAAAAGACATAGAGATATTTATTATGACAGAAGCAAATTGAGCGGAGACAAGCCATCGTCAATTCTAATTTCAGCATTAGTTGCAGACAGTATAAAAAATGAATGGTTTTTATCTGTTTCAGACATAGTAAATGCTTTCATTGTTGGCTTTAGCAATAGAAGTATATCTCTAATGCAAGATGGCAAAATATTAAATCCAGTTGATTTAAGAGAAAATCTTATCGAACGATATACAGACAATAGGTTGAGTAATATGAGCAAATGGGTTTCGGCATTAAATGACTTTATGAACATTGAGGATGAACGAAAATTCAAACAAAGTATTCATAATGATATTAACACGAGAGTCTTTGCAGAAACCTTTGAAACGCCTACAAGAATTACACCTACAAAACCCTGGAAGAAGTAGTATGAGTTATGGATTAAGCTATGAAATCAAGCAATTGTTAGATAGTCAACCGAGATTAACGATAGTGGATAATGATATAGAGTACATAATCCAAGGGGTATATAAATACTCCTTGGATTATGATGGACATATTGCTCAAGGCGAAAGAAATATTAAGCTCACAGTTCAAAAAAACTTCCCAAATAGCATTCCAAAATTTTATGTATACGATTATCCAGAACATATAGAACACATCTATCAAGATGGTAATGTTTGTTTGGCAACAATAGGTGAAATGATATATTTCTTAAATGAAAATCCGTCTTTTATAGCTTTTATTGAGAAGTTTGTGAATGCCTTTATATACACCTTGGATTGGTTTGAAAAATATAAGACTTATCCATTTGGTGATAGGAAACATGGCTATAAAGGGTTGCTTGATTATTATTTAAATGATTTGAAGTTGACCAAGGAACAATATAAGGAAATAGTATTTATTGTATACAACAATAAGTATAGAGGTCATATGCCGTGTATTTGTGGATTTGGTAAAAAGTTGCGAAATTGTCATGGCAAATATATATTGCCAATTACAACGAATGCTTCATATAGGAATGAGTTTCTATATGAAGCAAGTATGATATTAACGGAGGATGGAAAAAATGTTAGCAAATAATCCTCAAAATAAAGATTTTATTTTGTCTAAGTGGTTTGCTTTAGCTCAAGACATTTTTGGTGCAATAGCATTTGCGTTAGCCATTTTTCAGGGGATAACATTATTTATTCCTGCTAAGATTTTCCTTGTCATATCAGGTGTGATTTTAGTGGTCGAGTATATGTCATCGTATTATAAAAGTGTTTTTTTTGATAAAGGACATCGCATTAGAGAAGTTGGACTTATTGATAATAGTTTTAATGAGAAAAGAATTCCAAACTATAATAGCGAGCCTTACTACAGTAATGCCTCTATATCAAAAGAGGAAATAAAGTTATTGGCTAACATACACGAAAATTCCCTGTTTACTTCTCGCATAGCAGAGAAAATGTCGTTTCCGTACTATTTATTTTCAGTTCTTGCTTTTTTATTCTTTATTATAAAGCTTTTCATAAGTGGTATGGATGATTACTCCTCGTTGTTATTAAGTTTTATAGTATCCAGCAGCCTTTTTGATAGAGCTATTAAGTTACATTCTTTGAAAAAGTCATCTGAAGATATATATGAGAAAATAAATGAAATATGTAGCAGATATGAAAAGCGTTCAGTGAAAACAAGCATGATTTTACCTCAAATAGTAGAAGTGCTATTACTCTATGAAAATGCTGTATTCGAGTCAAAAATTAATCTTTCTGAAAGAATATTTCGCAAGCTAAATAGTTCTTTAAGTAATGAATGGATTGATATTAGGAATAGTTATTTAATATATGAAAACCAAAAAGAGATGAAAAAGTAATCACCCCTCCATCTCTTTCCCCATATATTTCTCGTAGTTTTTCCTGATTTGATACAGTTCGGTCATCTCAGATTTTGATGAAGAATACTCTTGCATAAGGGTATTCTTTTTTTCGTTCAGTTTTTCAAATTCCTCAAAAATCTGCTTGGAATTAGGCATTTTAGAGTATGATTTTTTAAGATCGGCAAGGGATTTTTCGTACAAGAGAATTTCCGCTTTATGCTCATCGGCAATGGCTGATTGATATTATTGACAGTGCATTGATAAGGTTAAAAGAATATCCTGTTCACGGTCAGTGCTACTATACGATAATTCAATACTCTTATCTTAGCCGTGATAAACACTCAAACGAAGAAATAATGAGAAAGGTTGCATTAGAAAAGACATATTTTGGAATTGATTGTTGAAAAATCGAAGAATTCTGAGTCTAAAGAAGTAATGAAAGCAGAAGTTAGTCGTGTGATTCGTTCTAGTATCGATATCCGTGCCAAAGAAGAGTTGGTTATCGGGTTTATCAATGACACCGATTTGCAAAAATTGAAAGACCATGATGGGATTATCAATGCTTTCTATGAATATGGCAAGGAGCGCAAGAAAATCGCAATCCATGACCTAGCTGAGTCTGAGAAACTTGTAGCTGATTACCAATTATTCATAGACAAATCAATTCAACGAGGTTATGCTGAAAACAGTGGGACTGATTTGGATTCGATTATTCCACCAACTTCTCGTAGACAGGGAGCGCGTGAACGGAAAAAGCAAGAAGTTTTACGTAAGATTCAGTTGTTAGTAGAGACTTATTCAGGTATTTAAGGATTGTTGACTAATATCTATTAGAAAAATCAGGCTCTACAAAAAACACTATTTATTCGCTCATATTCCGCTCATATTCCGCTCATAATTCGCTCATTTTTAAGATATAACTTTGTTTCCATATTTCCGGGGAACTAGTAGAAAGTAAGGAGAAATATGGAAAATAACAACCAACGTGCCCTTTGCCAGCAACTCTGGGCGAGAAACAAATACCTCGTTTTGAGCCATTCCAGCAATATTTACAATGAGATTCGCCAATACTTGAAGAATGAAGAGGTGGAGGTAAGTCGTGTTCAAGAACTGATCGACCGTGCCTGTCAAATCCCTGAGCATAGAGGTCAGGTTTGCAATGCCTTTCAGCATATTTGGGGCTATTTTAAAAAGAAAGCGACAGATGCTGAGCGCAAGGACTATATGCTCTTGCTTGATTGCTACCGCTTTGGTCAGGCTTCTAAGGAAGACTTGATCACTAAGACTCGAGACTTGCTTGATCGCTATCCCAATACCTACTTGCAACATTCGACTTTACTGAAAGGAGACTCCCATGAGACTTTGGCATGAGGCTTTGATTTCACAGCTTCCTCGTCCTCAACTCTTGGGGCAACATCGAGAGTGTTGCGCCCTGCGTGGCAATGGCTGGGGCAGAAAGCATGCGACGGTGGACTATGTCTTTACCCACTCGCCTTATCGTCTCTATGCCTATCATCGTTTGATCATGGAGGAGATGGCTAACCGTGGCTATAATGTTAGTCCAGAGTGGCTGGATAAGAACTACCGTGGCAAGACTTGTTCCCCTTATGAAGATTTAGCAGAGGAAAAGTTGACTAGTCCTATATACAGCGAACATGACGCTGCCTACTATGAGGAGTGTTTAGCTAATCTCCGAGAGAAGGGGATAGAGCTGGAGTAAACGTAAGGAATACCAGCACTTTATAACTCTTCTCGTACTTTTTTCGAATAATAAAGATGAGACCTTTAGAATGATTCTAAGGTCTTCTTTTTATGAATGTTAGGATTTACTTTTAATAACTTTTTGGTTATAATTTATAAAAGCCAAGCGTGAGTTGAAGGACTTAAAAGAAAGAGGGTTAAGTGATGAGGAATAGTGCTATTGGGAGTAATTGGAAGAATGTCCGATCTGAACTCTTTACCAAGGAGGAAATTCTTGAAAGTGATATGCGAGTGGCTATCATGAATGAGTTGATTGAAGCCAGACATAAGCAAGGAATCAGTCAGAAAAAGCTAGAAGAACTCAGTGGAGTAAGCCAGCCTGTCATAGCTAGGATGGAAACGGGAAAGACAAGCCCTCGGTTGGACACAGTCTTAAAAGTCCTAGCTAGTCTAGGAAAGACACTAGTAGTCGTCTCACTTGAACAGGAAAAAAATTGAGTGGTAGAAGTTGGAAAGCTTTAACACATTTAACAGTTATAGTACCTCAATTTTATAATTTTAGAAAATCAAACTTTTTTTAAAATTAAGTGCGAACGAAGTGAGCTTTTAGCGGACATTTCCCGCTATAGTGGTATTCTAGATAATAATTTATTATTATCTAGAACGGAATTTTTGAGACATTCTGGCTCAAAAATTAGGGATGAAATTACGAAGTAAGTTGCTCCCGTCCGCACTTTTTAAGGGAAATATCAGAATTACAAAAGAAAAATTAACCTATAGTCTTTTCTAATAACAAGTCATAGTCACTTATAAGAATTACTAATAAGGCGTTTTAGTATTCTAATTGGAATATGGCTATAAAACAAGCTACACAAAGGATTTGAGGCATTTGTCTCAAGTCTTTTTCTTTTGTCTAAAACAGAGATATAGTTTCAAACTATATCAAAGCCTAATTTTTTACAATTATACAGATGATTTCTTTTCTGTTAAGATAGTTTCAACAACAAATTTTGGAGGACACATCATGTCAACTACAATCATCGGTTTCCCTCGTTTGGGCGAATTCCGCGAATTAAAATTTACAACTGAAAAATACTTTAGAAAAGAAATCTCAG
>ERZ772953.124-NODE-124-length-20501-cov-4.033894_pt1 | contig 20501 bp, 18 predicted proteins | sample MGYA00580685_ERZ772953 | MGnify/ENA primary metagenome ERZ772953 (study PRJEB29015, sample SAMEA2738080) | human oral metagenome | biome: human oral; feature: human-associated habitat; material: saliva | place: China | collected 2209 ...
ACGTTAGGATAGCCCAATTCATCCTCGCACTTGCACTTGATATACCAAGACAAGCATTCATTATCAAAGGTGAAGCAAAAGACGGCTTGATAACGGCTGTAGTCAATATCAAACAGGCCTTTTATCTTCTCCCAAGCTTCTGCTTCGTCATAAGCCTCAGGCAATACCGACTTATCAAACAAGTTGCGATATTTCCACAAGTTGATAGCATTCGGCAGCTTCAAGTCCTCAGGGCTTGAGTAGATAACCAGCTGGTCGGAAAACTTAGCCAGAATCTGTACTGTCGTCAAATACAATTCCTGCATCTCGACCGACCGCGTGGAAGCAAAATCGCATAGCTCAATCAACTCCTCAGGAGGAATCCGAATGCCATTGGGCGTTCTGCTCAAGAATGTATAAGCGTACATATCATGTTGATTGTCGCCGTACATCCGACCGTGAATCCGCTTCACGGCCATCTTGGACTTCTTGTGAAGCTTGAACTGCTTACCGACCAACTCAATCGGGATAAACAGCTTGGTCTCGCTTTCGGACAATACGCCCCTATTGTTGACTACAATATTGCTGAAGTAGTCGGTGCTATTGTATTGAGTTACCCCTCGACACAAAATCTTGTTCTCCAGACAACGATAATGGATCAATCCCATTTATACTTCCTTTCTGTCGCAATCATGAATTAATTTGCCCATCATCAGTTTCTCAACTGGTAGATGTTGATAGCCGTCTGCATTCTTCACGCTGTTCTCAAGTGCTTGTCTAGCCCAACCAAAGCCTAATCGTTTCAAGATAGACGGATTTTGGGCGATTGAGTCAACAACTGTCCTGAACTTAGGATTAGGGTCATTATAGCCCTTGCTCCTCAAGAAGCTCTGGCCGTTGCTTAACACAGCTACATCACTCAAGCCCCTGACGATAACCTCAAGCAAGGTTGTGTAAATATCAATGCCTGATTCGTCAAAGATTCTATGTAATTCCATCAATACCGCTTTTGCTGACTGGTCGTAAGGCAGGTCATTAAAGCTCGTAGCAGGCTTGGCCTCAGACGAAGCAATATCAAGAAAGCTCGTTGCTTGCGCGCCTGTAGCCTTGATAAAGTCCGCAACGGCATTGCCCACCGTATATTCCAAATCAGCCAAAGTCACACTGCCTGATGTATGTTTTCCCCTTAGGCCAGCCTGAGACAGTGGTTCCCCTGTACTAGTACCAGCCATTACGCCAATGCCTGTTCCTAGTCGGTAGAAGTCTTGAGTAGCAGGATTCAATCCACAACATACCGTGCAAAGGCCGTTATCGTGTTCGCACATGATAGGGCTTCGTACAACAACTGTCTTCGGCAAGTCTTTCAACATATGCTTATACAAGATTGTACCGCGTTTCAAATCGCCCACAGGCTCGGCCAATACCTTGCCTTCAGCCTTTGAGGATTCTAGCTCTATACCTTTCTCAGCCTTACAGTCATGCGTTGTGATATTCAAATCCCTGCACAAGTTAACCAATTGACGCTCAAGATAACCTGAGGCTGGTACCATAAAGCTGTTCATAGCCAAGCCACGTCTTGCTGGGCCACAAGTGCGGATATAACTCAACACCGGCAATCCCTCGCTCAAGGCTTCTGGAATCGGCTCTTCCAAACCGCCTTGCATGGATGTTAACAAGCCTTTTGATACAATCATCTGACGGACTTGAACTGGCGTCACCCTAGCTCCTGAGTTAGCCATAGCAATCATGGAACTGTTCCTGTCTGTTGACTCGAACCAGTCTTTTACGGCCTTATTGATGTTCGTGTCCCAAGCCTTAATCCGTTCATCAAAGCCCATATCTTTCGGCAAGGCTTTGACTTCATCAATCAAGGCTTGTTGCTTGGCTGACTTCTTGACGTCATCATATGCTAAGGATAAACCAAACTTGGTTGACGTGCGGAACCAGAGGCGTTGAAGCTTCGTCAGATACTTGTGAGCATCATTACCATACTTGCGACATAACTCCAAGATGTATTTCTTCACGCCTTTCTTGTCTAACACTTGAGTCGGTAGAATATCCGTCAATTCCCAATGGACTAATGCGCCCACGTTAGTCTTGAATCGCTGACCGTCAGTCGTCTTAACAATAATCCAGTCATCAAAAGCCAACAAGCCCTCATCATATCGGGTCAAGGCTTCCTTAGCCAGGCCGATGAATTTGACTTCCTCAGGCTCTTCAGCCAAAGCTCGTGTTAACAACCATGAACCGACAATCTGCTCATGACCAGGTGAAGTTGATACCTTATCCCAAGCGGCAGCCGATAACAAGTTGCGCTCGAATGATACGACTTCTTTCAACTCTCGGCAGGCTTCGTCTGAGATATGACGATGGGTACTCATGGTGTCGCCGTCACAATTATGGACGTACACACCTGCTTCCAAAGCATAGTTGTGGTGTTCGTCGACAGTTATGTCGTAAACAGGCTCACCCTCAACTGATACGGTCTCGACCGAAACAACCTTATGGTTGCGTGTAGCAAAATAGACATCCAGCGGTCTGTCGATTTTCGCCAAGAACTGTTCAAAAGTCATATACACCCCGCAGGCCTTAGCATGTTGTTCCCAAGATTCTGAATTAACCTCTTCGACAGAAGCAAAGTTACTCAAAACCTTATCGAAGGCCGTGAAGAGGTTTTGCGGATTAACAAATTGAATCCCGCCACGTCTTTTCACTTTAAAGCTGTGCAGGTCAGCAATCGGATTCCAAGCATAGTAAGTTTGAGCTTGCTCAACAAAGCCTGAGGCAATAGCCATTTCTCTACACTCCTCAATAATGCAGCCGATTTCTTCCAGCTTTTCCACCATACCTGGTCTATGTTTATTCAACACAGCTTCAGTTATGTCTTCGTGACGATAGCCTTGAGCAAAGATTTCCGCATAGCTTCTAGCCTGCCAACCCAGACTGATTTGTTTTCTAAACTTAACATCTGAGTTGAGTTTAGATACCAAAGCCGATTGCGTAGCATTTCTAGCAATAGCATTCTTTCTAGCTGTCTGTATAAACTTCTGCGACTTCTTAAGGTCATCAACTCGTTTTTCTGAACGGTTGTAGTCAATCATATGGTGTCTAGCATGCTCTGCCTCGCTCAACAACTCCAGATTCAACGGAGAATTATTGAGTTTGTTATGGTCCATGTGATGAACATGCATACCTTTTCGGCTCTTTTGCGTATAACGCTCATACACCAACCAGTGTTCCATTTGCCAGCCCTTCTCGGAATCGTAAACCCCAAATCTAGGTTCAACAAATCCGCCAGTCGTGAATTGCTCATCATAATAGAATGGGCTCAAAGACTGACCGACAGTCAGCTTTTCGGCTTCCTGATATGTGCCGTCTTTCAGCATGAACTCGTGATTTGGCGTACAAGTAATGACTTGTCCGTTGTCCAGAGTCACTTTCACAATCTCGTTAACGTGTCTGATAAGTCTAGGAGAATGCGCTACAGCTGGGACTTGAACGCCGTCTGCATTACGCGCCCAAACGAAGAATTGGAAGTCAGGATTCCCGTCAGCCATAGCAATCAACTCAGGAACGGTCTTGAAGCCATAGTCCAGAGTTTTGATACGCATATCGCCTGTCAAACAGTCTGCATTGAATGGAGCCATAGCAGCTGGCGGCATATGAATCGCCTTGCCCGAAACAGGAATGACTTGAAAGGCCATTACAGAGTACATATGCAAGCTCGGTGCGCGGTTCAAGATGATATATTCATCCTTAACAACACCCTCAATAGCCTCCATCGTGTCTGGCGCCAATCGTTTGACCTGCGCTTGAGCCTTGCGGAAAGCCTTGATACTGGGTGTACCTTCTTTTCGGTGCTTTTGAGTGAGCCAATGGATGACATCAGGCTTAAACAACTCAAGCAGCATAGCATAAGGAATCCCCACGCTGTTGATAGGCATATCAGGAGCGGACAGAATGACTGAACGGCCTGAAAAATCGACCGTCTTGCCTAACAACGCGCCACGCGGTAATGAGCCCTCCTTACCCTTCAACTTCTCAATACGTGGAATCAGTTTGGCGTTACCAAATTCACCACCTTCGATAAATTGGATGTTAATCATCTTCTGAACGACACAAGAGGTCATCGACTTAACAACCTGAATCTGCTCAGGGGTCAAGCTATCGGAGGACATCAAAGCAGCCAGTTTACTCGATTCGCGGATAAGCCTTGAGTAAATCAAGTTTGTCTCGTCATAAAAGATTTTCTCATCAGCACGGCGCAACGGTCTAGCATCTGGAGGTGTCACGACAACGGTTGAGTTGATAAAAGACAGCAGGTTGTAACCAGCCTTCTGATACTTCTCAGACACCCCTGCATAGCTGAATCGCAACGTCTCTACGCAATCAATGTTACGCTCCAACAAGTCGTACAGGCCTGAGATACCGCCTTTCAATTCAGGTGAATTGTCAATAATTAAGCAATAGCGTTTACCGTCTAGGCCATACAACGCCCCAGCCGTGTTCTCTTCTAGCTCTAAATTCACTTCACCCAAAGATACCGCTTGCAGGGTTTCTGGCGTAACATCAATCAATTCCGCAAATGTCTTCAAGAACAACGGATTGATATAGTGACAATTCAGCTCAATATGGCCGTATCGCTTGCTGCGCTCTTCAGCCTTAACATAGTCCACACCGCATACTTCGCAAGTCAGGATAGTGTCCGACTTCTTCGCTCTCGGATTATGATGACCGCAAGTGCATGTATAGTCATGCTCTGGGCCAAAAATATTCTCAGCATACAAGCCGTCTGGAATCGGCTTTGGGTGCTTGTAGTTGAAGTTGTACTTACCCATGTTTAGCACTTCGCCATGGGACAACTCCCTAATTCTTTCATCGCTGAGCAAAAACATTTTATCCTCCAATCAAGTATTCAGCACGTTGGGACAGCCGTGTTCTGTATTTGGTAATGTAGTTTCGCAATGGTTGTTCTTCGCCAGGCCTGAACCTACTCTTCAACACCTCAATGTCCGAAAACTCAGACACTGTCTTACCCTTCAAGTCCATGAGGCTTTCTAGGGCTTCGACAATTTCAATTATTGTTTCAGGCAATTCTGCCTTAATATCGTCATAATAGCCTGAATTCAGGATTATGACTGAAATGCAGCCTGTAATAACGTAGGCTTTTGTCTCTTCACCAATCGCAACTTTGGCGTGCTTCTCTGGCGTGTTGATTAATTCAGTCGAATACTCGACCAGTTCATCAATCAACATCTTCATCTCAATCGAACTCCTGATTGCTGAGCTGATTCTGTACGATTCAAGCTGCTCTGATAACAGGTCTTGGCCTGTAAGTAAGGCCTTGTCCTGTATCTTCACGTCCAGTTGGGTCTGTATTATCTTAGCCTTATTGCAAGCCGTCTGATAGTTATCAAACACCCGATTGAGCAATGTATCCATTTCCCAAAGGTTGTCTGATTTCAAAGCTCGCATGTAGAAAGCAGGGTTGAAGAACTCGCTCAACTCCTGCCCCCCAATATCAAGGCCGTGTTGCATATGCACAGGGACTTTTGAAGACATACTCTGTTATCCTAACAGGCTATCCAGTACACTCAAGTCAATCTCAGTCTCTGACTTCTCAGCCTGTCGATTCTGCAAGTCAGTCAGTCGTTTAGACGTGCCTGTCTCCAGACATTCCTTGATTTCCTGTCGGGTTGACGCTCCGACTTTAGGAAGCTTGGGAATGTCGTCAACGGTCTTGAAATCATGACCTAGCTCAAACCAGGTCTCCAAGCTTTCGGCTGCAGCCTTGAAGCTAGCAGCGCGGTGCTCATCGCCTTGCTTGCGATACAAATCACTCAATTCAGACAAGTGATTCATAACATCATCTGCGGTTTTGATATCCATATAATAACCTCTTCTTGCTTACAATAGATGATATTTCAGTCACCAACGTTAATTTTTGTGATATTTCACTTTGAACGTAGCTTTGGACTGCTGAATTGTTTTGCCCCACTCATACTTCAAGGCTTTACCGACACCCCATAGCTCCGACCAACCAAAGTCAACAGGCTCTGAGGTCTCAACCTCAATATCGCCCAAGTCATAAGTCTGGGACAGCTTCAGGCGTTCTAACAGGCCTTTGATTGCAATGTCTGTACCCTTGATAGTCACAGCCCTCTCACCCTGTTCTCTTGGCGTGAAGTCAATGCTACAAAGGTCTCGACCGTTAGCAGCCAGTTCATAGTCAATCGACACTGGAATCCCGATTGTCTTGCGAACATTATTCACTAACATCTCTTCCATGCCCTCCAGATACTCAAAGATGGTATCAACTGAGGTCGAGTCATCATAAGCGTCATGGGTGAAAGCGTAAGGCGCGCAATCCCAGCCCTGTTTCTCGCAGTACTCTAGGAATTGATACATGCTAGTGCCTGCTACCATACTACCCAATGATTGAATAATCTGGTTTTGGGCTTGGCGATATTTAGCCCCGCCACCCGCATTCACATCAATCGGCACTTTGTTTCCCAACAGCGTTGTAACATAGGCATTGGTTCTATCAATCTCAGCATGCGCCTTATGAATGAACTCCTTAATGCCTGGGAATTGTTTGAAGAAAGAATCGAAGATTGCCTGCGCTTTCTGAACGTCACCACCTGTATTGTCGAAAGCAAAGGATTCTACACCCTTTCCATATAAAATCGAAAAACTGCAATTGTGGCTGAATATCCCATGAGTTTCGTTCAAAGCCACAACGAAGTTATGCGTTGTAGTCTCGATATCATACACAGGCACTTCGGCTTCTAAGCTTAAAGCCTCAACCGAAAGAACAGCATGAGTCTCTTGAGCTTTCAGGGGCATAATGTTGTCTTCGGGCTTCAAGTCCTTAGCTTCAACATATGTACCATCTTTCAACATTATCTCATGGTCTGGCGTGCAGACGAAAGAATTGCCGTCATGAAGATTGACTCGTACCAAGTCTTTAGTCTTTTTAGTTTCAGCCCAAGCCTTGATTTGAGCAGGTACAACTTCGCCTGTCGGTAAGCAACCATAAGTCCACTCACAAACTCTTGACGATAGCTCGGAAATATCGACCAATTCGCCACTCAGCATCCTAACCTTTGTTCCAGCAGGGAAACAGGCCTTGCTGAAACGCCTTTCTTCTGATGTAATTTCAGCCTCAGGCTTCTCAAAGATTTTTGAAGCAGCATATCGGTGAATGTCCTTACCGTCCAAGAATACCTGAATCAGATTGCGGTCACCTGTTACCCTTGCCAGCACTGTAACCTCAAGCGCAGAGTAGTCAGCATGAACCAATACGTGATTAGGCCGTCTAGGAATCATGATTGCTCTCATGGGAGAACCAGCGCTAATGCTGTGGAAGGCAGCTGACCACCTGCCACTGTTAGCTGCCAAAGCGTTAAACTCAACATTGGCTAGCAAGCTGCCTGTCCGCTTCTCTTCAGCACTCAACCGTTCATATGGCTTCTTACGCAACCAGATAGTGTCGCCATAGGTCTTGTCGGCTGTATCAACCAAGTGTACGCTGCCTCGACCTTGAACGCCGTTGATATTGGCTGAGATGACTTTCAGGAGCTTCTTGAGCAGGAACAAGTCAAACAGCAGCTTGAACTCTTTAGTCCAAGTTTCGGGCTTATCAGAATCAACACCCAGATAGCGTGAGTGAATCTGATAATGGTACTTGACGACATCAGAAGCATAACGGCCAACATGATTCGGCAACTCTTCAATGGCTGTCTTCAGCATATTACCGATAAAAGTGGCTGTCTTGCTCTTGTTGTCCTTAACATAGGCCGACAAGAAAGCGAGAATCTCTTTGATGCTATGCGTTTTGATGAAGTCCTCTGTAGGTAGAATTGACATGACCTCAGGCAATTTCCCCATCAAGTCGCTAGTCTCCAAGAACAAGTTGAGGATAACGCCCAAGCGCAATTCCTCAGTCATGTATGTCTTCCAGAAGAAGTCACGGCTTGCTTGAGTATTGCTACCAGGGTTCCAGAAACGCTTAAGCCATTCAATCTCCTTCTCTGGCGTATCTACCAGCATAACCTTTTCTTTCTGGGTTTTGCCTGTATAAAAGACAAAATTGAATGGTATTTTCTGCTGTCCATAAGTTGCCCAATCCATAGCCAACTCAGGGCTGAGGTTAGCTTTGCAGGCCTCGATAATATTGCGCATCAGCGGTACAGCCTCTGCATACAACTCTTGCTCTAATGCTGTAGCAGCATTCTCATCCCACATATAGCCATTCAATTCAAACTTAACAGCCATCCATGGTTGACGTAAGGCGAAATTGTAGCTAGGCATAACCTCAGGATACTCAAGCTGATAATGATGAGCCAAGACAACTGTATAAGCAGCGTCAAGTGCGCAGTACACACCCAGAATCGTCTTAGGCGTTGCGCCCCAAGCAGACGGAAAGTGACGCAGGGACTCAACGATTTCAGACGGCTCGAAATTTGCCTCAGCATACTCCAAGAACGCAAGAATGCCTGCGTTCCCACTCGCTCTCAACGTCTCAATATCCCCAGACAGACATGCTTGTTGCAATGCAGCGTTTCGACCGACTTTGCTTACAAACTTCTTGTACTCTGCCTGAAATTCCTTAACGTCAGCCTCCCAGATTGCAGCACCAAATTTCTTGCGCAGCAGGTCTTTCAGGCTGGAACGCTCAGCATTTACAGAAGCCATGACTATCACATCTTGGAACTTGTAGAATTTCCGCAATAGACGGAAAGCGACAGCAATCTCAAACGTGCAGTTGTATGCGTAAATGCGCTGATAGTTGGCGTCCAGAAATTCCCCAAACGCTTTCAATGCTCGCTCAGACAACCCTTCAAAAGGTACATCATAGTGGTAGCCATAGGCATGGTTGATATCAGCCGAAAAGCTCAGGCCGATTTCCGTCAGTTTGAATCCCTCGCTCATCGGCTCGACTGCGTTGGTCTCAAAGTCCAGCCCCAACTTGCCCTCGCTCTTAGTCAAGACTTCTAACAGCTTAATGAACTGCTCTTCACCGTCAATCTTGGTTGTCTTGATTTTGACTTGAGACTTGAATTCATGCAAATAATCAATCCGCTGACGATACTCAATAGCATCTTCACCTGATTTAACCGTGAAATACGATTTGACGACAGCAGCCGAAACCTCAGGAAGCTCCAGTGTTGGGATAGCTTGAGAGACAACCAACTTAGACATCATCTTGCCCTTACTGACTGACGGGAACAGACAATCAATCGCTGTACGGCCTGAGCAGATGACTTTTGTAATCCCCTGCTCACGCAAGAAAACCAAGATTTCCTCACGGTCTTTGTTTGAGATGTCTTCGTCAATAGTCGTGAACTCAATCAGATACGGCATGAAACTCAAGGAATTGATAGCAGGTCGCATGACTGCTAAGGCCGTCTCGCTCGAAGTAAAGCAAGCTGTCGCCTCAATCGCCTGGTTGTCTAAGTTTGAAATGATGGCTGTCTTTGCTGAGCCTAATTCTTTAATCCACATACAATATCTCCTATTTGACTGGTAATTCCTTCATGGTGTTGAAAAACCAATTGGGCACGTAACGTTTGACTTGACCTAACAACCAGCCAAAGGTAGGGTCAAGCATGAAAGTGTATGACTTATCAGTTGACGAACGGACGCCACGGCCTGAGCCTTGAATAATCGCCAAGACAGTTGCATAAGCATACCAACCTGCGTCCATGTCTTTCTTCTTAACAACCCAAGGGTCACCAAGGAACGGATAAGGACATTTCATGAAGATGTTTACAGCAGCCAATCCCTTACCCAAGTCAACACCCTCTGTAATACTTGGAGACACGCAGATAGTGCCTGGCTTCAAGATTTCCTTGAGTTTGCGTATCTCTTCTGTTGTCGGGATGAAGATACGGTCTTTCAAGGCTGAAAGCTCCTTGTACTTGTTCGCATTGACGTAGGATACCGAATGAATAATCACATTAGTGTCGGCTGGATACTTGCTGATGATTGAGTCAATAATCTTGACGTAGTCAGGGAAAGCTGATTCAAATGTATCCTTGTTCAGTTTCGGCATGCCTGTAACAGCAAAGAATGGGCGATTTTCCAGCGGAAAGATATAATCACCGTTGTAAACAAATGTATCCTCGTCAGTCAGGCCTAAGCTGTCCTTTACACGCTCAGCAGTAGCGGACATGAAGATAATGGCTTGAGGTCGGCCAAACAACTGGTTGTAATACTCACGCGGAATGAATACAGGCTTCAGGGCAAATTGATATTTCTCCTTATCCCACTCAATCACCCACTCGTCAAAGTTACTACCGACCAATACATCCAGTTTGAATGCTAATGAACTGTAGGCATTCACTCTTGGCTGTAGGGTCTTTTCAATTTCCCGATTCAATGCCCTAGCCCAGTCAGCAATTTGTCGGCCTTCTAAGCTTGCTTGCAGGGTCTCAGCTTTAATTTCATTCGTCTTATTCTCAATCTCAATATTGATTTTGCGCATGGCTGAACGTAAGGCTAAAGACACTTGAGAAGCATAGTGCTTAGTCAAGGCTTTGATTGAGGTAACAGGAACGCCTAAGCGGTCATCCAAATCTTCTTCATACTCAAGCAATTCTCTAGCCAGCTTGATAAGATTCAAGTCAAAGGCAATGCTAGCAATACAGGCTTCCTCAAAGTTGTGCGCCTCATCAACTACCAATAAGCCGTCTGTATTGAAGAATTGGAAGCCTGTAAAGAAGAAGGCATAGTTCAGATTCTTCAACTTGGAATGGATATAGGCTTGCTGCGCAGGACGATAGGAACACATATTGTCTTCCTTAGAATAGCGACAATTAGCGTGATGTTTCTCGCTTCTTGGAATCCCTGTGTCTTCCTCTGTATAGCAATCAAAGTTAGTGGCTGAAATCAGCTTCTTCATACCGTGAATCTGGAAGTCATCCATGTATTGATTCTGCAGCAAGATTGTCTTAGTCAGAATCAACGACTCATCTGCATACTTCGGGTCATCCTCTGAGGCTTGTTCTTGATACCGCTGAATCAGCTCAGTATAGACGGCTGAGATTTGAACCGCAACCCAAGATTTACCAGTACCAGTCTCAAGGCTCAACACTACTCGCTTCTTGTCCTTATTGAAGATAGCATCCAGAGACAGCATGATAGCTTCCAACTGGTGTGGACGGTATTGAAAATTGGGGAATCTAGCTTTCAAGATTTCCATGATTTCATTAGGTGTGACTAGATGGTCTAACAGCATTGTTCTTTTCCTTTGCTAAAGTTTGCAACCGTGTCAGCAGGCTCTGCAATTTCTCAGGGTCATCAGCCCACTTGACTAACATTCGGCCTAAATATTCCTCAGGGTCTTCATAAGCAGGCATTACATTGACTTTTGAGCAGGTCGGGAATGTCCGTTTAATCTTATGATACAGCTTCCAGCTCAAATGCGTCTCATCCAACAGGATATTGATTTTGCTAGGTGAGATTCGTCTCAGCATAGCTATCTGTAAACTGGTGATTGTCGAACCGAAAACACACAACGGATTCGGCAATCCCAAAATCGTAGCAGCAATAGCGTCAAACACACCCTCAACTAAGGTCACCTCACAATACTCATTGTTAGGCCTGAAGACATTAGTTGGGCTGTACAGGTATTTGACGCCTGCTGGGATATAGTATTTCATCTTGCCCTTCGGTTTATAGAAGCGCAGATTATAGCTGATAACTTTCCCAAAGTAAAGGCTGGGTACAGTCACACCGCTGTCGGGTAATTGTCTGAAGCCAAAATAGTCGGCCAGTTGAACGTAGAACGGAATGCGTGAAGCAAGATAAGCCTTTGCGGTATCGTCCAGCGGTTGAAATAAGGCCGTGTAGTCAATCGGCGGAATGTTATCAAAATTGAATGGCGTGTCTGTTACCATCTTGGACTTGAAAGCCGTCAAGACTGCGTCATATCGCACTTCTTCTAAAGGCCGTCCATCGTCCACGATACCGACTGCGTCACACTTAAAACAGTGTCCTACTTGCTTCTCACGGTCAAAGTAGAATTTGCCGTCATCATCTTCCTTGCCTCGCAATTCAAGGCAATAAGGGCAATCATACCTGTCGTGAGTCTCTGTTTGGCCGACAATATCATGGTCGTCAGGATTGAATACCCGCACTCTATGAGACAGCGCAGATTTCCTACTGGCTGCATAGCTCGGTATCTTCCTGCTGGCTTCGTCAACAGTGCGCCAAAGCTCTGTTATATTCGACATTATTGATTTATCCCTCCAATTGTACTTAAAAACGGCATCTGGCTTGCGTTAAAAAAGCCCTGATGAGCTTTGATATTTCACTCACCAGGGCTAATTTTTAGCAATTACACTTTCTTGCGAACCATCTTATCAAACATTGGCGCCAACAACATAGCTTGAACGCGTGCAGCGTTGTATGGCTTATTAGTCTTAGCCAAGTCAAAGTAGTAGCGTGCAGCATCCTTAACAGAACCGCCGAAAACAGGGGATTTCTGAGCCAGATAGGTCTTAGCACGCATATTCAGCGCAACACCGTTAACAATAACGCTCAACAGGTCTTTGGCTGATACTTTCTTGCCTTGCAAGTAGTCACCCAAAGCTTTAAGGCCGTCTCGATTCGTTGCAGCTTCTTTCAAGGCTTTGCCCTTAGACTGTTTCGACTCAGACAGTACCCATTTGATAGCATCTTCAACGGTAGAATAACCGCTGATTGCTTTCATGGCTGCTTGAACCTCTTTCTGAGCTGGGCCAATCTTGACGGTGCTTGAAATCAGGCCTTTAATCGGCTTGCCGTTGTTAGTGTCTTCGGCCTTAACGCCTGAATAGACGTGGGAAGCACTAACAGTATGGATACCTGCTTTCAAGATTTCCTCAACCTTGTCGGAAACCTCAAACCATTCTTTCGGCGTTTCATTACCCAACAACTCTTCAACATCCAAGCCTGAGCCTGTTTGTTGCATAGCGCGTTTTGAGTTTGCGCCAATAGTATTGATGGTAGCATCACTGGAAGCTCGAACACGCATGCCTGGGCCAGAACCAATCAGGAGATAGGTTGACAAGACGATAGCACCGTCATGGCCGACCTTAGCATACAATTTCTTGAGCAAGTCAACCAGTTCATACTCTTTCTCCGTATCAACTTGAAGATTGCCGGTCACGAACATACCCTTGTCCAGATTCAAGTCAATCAGGCTATCTAGGTTGACGCTTGAAATGTCCTCATCGTCAATCTCTGAGCCTAAGTTCAACTCAATGCCTGGATAGTCGCCAGCACGTGAATAGAAGTTGCGCGCCAAGTTCATAGCAGCCTCTTTACTCATGTACATGCGATACTCATAATACAAGGCTTCAACAGGGTTTCGGGCTTCCTGCGCCAGTTTCTCATAACGCTTGCGCGCTTGGAGATAGCGTTTCTTGCCTTCAGGTGTCGACATGTACTTATTCATCGTGTCAATCATCTCAGGCGAAAACATCTTATCAAAAGATGCGCTCTCACCAAACTTCGCAGCTTGAGCAATCGCGCTCTTAAGTCTTTCAGTCATTGTTGTCCTTTCGGGCTAATACGTCTAAGGCCGTCTCAATCAAAGCAATGCGGGCTTCTCGTGAGAATATGCCTGCGGCTGTATTTGCCTCATTCAGTACCAGCACTGAGAACAGGTTGCCTACTGTAATCAAATCAGCCGTGCAACCGTAAACAGCAATGGTCTGGTTGGTTATCGGATAGTTTTGGTTGTACATCGCCAGAGCAGCCCGCACTTGAGATGAAAGCGTTGCAGCATAAGCAGCATAGTAGGCAGGTGAGCTTACTCGCATTCCATCATCTTCGGCCTTTTCAAGTCTTGGGGCAATCATAACCAACAGGTCAGACAGTCTCAAGCTATCGGAGGCCAATTGACTCAACTCATTGTCCTTTTCAATATCTGCATTGAACGGCGCGTTATGCATGCTGTAATAAGCAAGGCTATCGAACACGCTCCTGTCCGATACAAAACCTGAGCCGAAATTGCGGAACAGCTCATAGCGATTCTTGATTAGCAACTCTTGGAACGCTATGCCCTTTTCAGGTTCATTGGCTGCTAATCGTAAAATGTCCTGATGAGTCTTAGTGCCTTCAGGCATATGGTCTCGGCTAGCAAAGCGTGCAACTGGCACTCCATGCTTCTCCGACCAATCAGTCATCAGTGTCGTCTTGCCTGCTCCGTGTGAGCCGCAGATAACGACCTTAAAATCCTTGTAATTTTTCATCATATAAATAATTTTCCGTTAAGAAAGCCTCACCAATAGCCAGCAAGTCTTTATCCAGCATCTGGTATTTCTTGAATGTTGTCTCTTGAATCTTCGCTACATTAGCCCAATCAAATTCACCGTCTGGTGTCTTGTCCTTGTAGCCTCGCAAATTAAGCTCTTCTACAATCTCATGCTCAACAGCCAATAAATCGGCTAATTTGACGATGAACTTGGTAACATCGGATACTTCAGACACGCCTAAGTCAGCAAGCACCTTGTCCTCGATAACGCCTAATGCTTTGACCAAGTCAGGGTTTTCGCGTTTGACGACATACTTGACATCGCCAGTAACGACTTCAGGCAAATCATGACTTGCAGCATACTGGACGATTTCAAACTTCAAGTCATCCGTGAACGTGATACCGTGTTGAGCATAGAAGTCGATGATATCAAGGCAGATAGCCACTACCTCAGCATGGTGCTGAGATAAAGAACGGCGGTGCGCTCGAACGTTAACGCCTGACCAACGGTCAACGTGATGAGAGGCTTTTGTTAAATCGAAGAAATTGTTGTAAGTCATGATATTTGTCCTATATGTACTCGATATGTTATTTGATTGGGCAGAACATGTCTGAATGCATGAACGCGGTTTTCAGGTCTGTATTTGATATGCTGTCGACAGCTATAAACATCAAGTCTGCTAACTCGCTCTTGTAGCTATCGGTAGAATCCTTCACCCAAACTTTTCGGGTTAGCTCGTAAACCAAAATCATCAGATAGTCTTTGATCAGCAAAGAGTGTTGGAAGATTGAGCCCCGCAACAAGTCTAAAGCAATTTCACGGAGTTTGTGTGGTACAAAGCGATTTTCATACAAGGTCTCAATCGCATTACCCATGAACGCGCGTACAGCATTAACAAATTCGTCAGCACCCTTGATATCCTTCAGACTGCCCGTCAGACTATCTAGCTCAGGGTAAGCCAAAGCCGATTCATTCGCCAAGACGGCCTTGAATTGCTTCTCAGCCAAGTTATTGCCCTTCTCAACTGCTACTGGGTCGTTAGCCAGATACACGTGCAGATTGTTTGAGAACAGCGTGTAATTACCAATTCCCTCAGCAAATTCGTCAGGATGTTTTTGGTGTAAGTACAACGCAGTTAGTTCCTGCAGGAAGCTGAACTCAAAGAAATTGATTGTAAACACACCATAGCTGACGTCATTTGAACGGTTGATTACAGTCAAGTCAAGCTGTTTCGTCTCTTGATTGACGTCAAAGTACAGCATGTTGTTACATGACCTGTCCTTGATATGCGGTGTTCCGTGATTGAATTTGATAGCGTCATACGATTCTTGGGCTGGGTCAAAGATACTCAAGACGGCTTGACGGGTCTGAGGGTTGGCCTCAAGATACTTGATAACTCCAGCCCATTGATTATGCTGATACAACATTGGGCCATAGGCTCTAGTCCAAGTTACACCATCGTCTGAATACAAAGGTGCGCGGTGTAGGAAGTATTCCAGCCAGCCTGAAATTACCTTAGAACCCGATAACACCCAAAAGGTCTCTGCAATAGCAGCAGCGATTGAGTTATTGCGCCCGTCAAGCGTAACATAACGCTCTTTCGGATTAGCAACGCAGATTGTAGCTCGCTTTACAGCTTTGGTTGTACCCTTCTCAGATTGAGTTACTGCGCCGTGAGAATCAATCAATCTCGCAGCTTGGATATACGCGTCATTTACATTCAGCGCATTGATTAAGTGTGGCATGGTTATCCTTTCTGTTCGCCTGTTCATTATACACAAAGAACGACTAGGCCGAAAAACGCATTCACGAAGAAATTATTTTTCGGCCAGTTAGCTAGACAGTAGAATCTTCTGAGAGGACAGCTGCCGATACGGCGTTGTACCCTTGATAATGTCCGCAATAGCCGTCTGCCTCTAGCAGAGGAATATCCAGCTGGTTGAACTTGAGTTGACCGATACGCTGTCCAGCTTTCAACACGATAGGATACGGCGCGGAATTATACAATTCAAGAGTGACTGAGCCGTTGAAGCCTGGGTCAATGAAGCCTGCTAGTTGGTGTTCCAAACCTACACGGCCTAATCTCGACTTCAGACAAAAGTCAGCACATATATCCAGAGGAATTGAAAAGATTTCCGCAGTATGAGCTAGAATGAACTGTTGAGGTTGGAGGGTGAATGTTCCGCCGTCCTCAAGCTTAATCCAGTCAAAGTATTCCTCATTACCCTCAAGCCAGCTTTTCAACGGCTCTGATTTACCGTTGGGAACCATTAGCTCACAGCCAAGAGTTACATCCAAGCTTGCAGGATTGATTAGCTTGCGCAGGTCAAGGACATCTCTGTTCTCAACCAGCCCTTTAGCAATCAACCGCTCGATATTGTAGCGCGACAGAATCATGTTATTCTCCAGTCAAGATACGGTGAACGGACAAAGCTTGGAATTGAGCGTCAGTCAAAGCGTTATGAGCAGCATCTACAGGCGGTCTAACTCGTGCAATCTTCGGAAACAGCAAGGTGGCTGTACGCATATCAAACACGTGATAGTATTCCCAAGGCACTGTATGGCCTAAGATTTGAAGCCAAGCAGAAATGATTGAGATGTCATATCCGCTACCATTGCCCCAAACACCAATATCCTCTGAGATAACATTAGGCTCGCCAGCAGCTGCTTTCTCGGCAATCAGACGGCGCAAGGCTTCTTTACACTTGCGGAAATACTCAAGGAATACCAATGCGGCATCCTCATGAGACATTGTGCCTGATAAGGCTTCGTTTCGCACTTCAGGATTCTGACTCCGCCACCAATTCAAGGTATCTTCGTCATGCGTGAAGCGTGAGTCCAATGCGGGTCTGATTTTGATATAGCCGTCTGGAATCAGGCCTTTCAAGACACCCATAGTAGCAATCCCGATAGTCAGAATCTGTACGCCATCTCTACCTTTCGATGGACGGCCTACAGTCTCTAAGTCAATCATCAAATGCGCAGAAGGCATCTTATTGTCGGTGAACTGTTTAAGGACTGGGACGTGAGCCAGACCAGGGTATTTCACCATACCTTCAGGCGTTTCCCTGTCCTTTTCCGTGATCAGAATTTCAAGGCAAGCAGGGTCTTGGCTAGTGAACGAATGCAGCATAAATAGCCCTCCCTGCGAAGTACAGACCAACCAGCAATACAACCGCAATAATCGCAATATGCAATTTGTTGAACTCGCTAGTGTCTAACAATCCTTTAGGCTGTTCCGCTTCGGTCTTCGCCAAGTCCTTCAAAGCCAATGCTGAACGGTACAAGTCATAGCTACCAGACAAACTGTCTGCGGCCTTACTGGCTGTAAAGCAATCGTAAGCCAGTTGAGTCAGGTCGGTAGGAATATTCAGTGTACGACCACTTGCGGAAAGCTCGGTCAGGCTTTGAATAGCAGCTTCTTCCAAGATAGCCCGATTAGCCTGCTTGAGTACACGGTGAGCAGCCAATAACAAGGCAGCTTGCTCAGCGGTCAAATTTGGATACACAACAATCATATATCACTCCTTGTCGGTAATCCCATACGGCAATACAAGTCTAATGATTGCGGGTATAGGGATTCTAAACATCTTGTTGACCTCAGTCAAGTCCTCAGTCTTCACTAGCAGGTCAGTCGTTTTCGGGTCAACATCTACACGCAAGTTGCTTACGGCAAATGGTGTCTGAATTCTAGCTCGATGAATTGGTGTTCCCAGTTCAGTTATCGGCTCGAATCGGCCTAAGGCTTCCAAGCGCGCCAGCCCTAATCGGTTACAAGCAACCTTAGACAACAGCAAAATCTCTTCTGCGTCTGCTTCTGAAAACTCTGTAAAGATTTTGGGCAACTCAAGGTCAGTGTACTGCTTATTACCAATCTTGATAATGAAGCCAGTCACTGTCTTTTCAAGCGTCATAGTGAAGCCAGTTGAACCGCAATTCTCAAACTTAATCATTAGGCCGTCTCCGTTTGCGCTTGCTTCGCTGCTAACAACGCCAAATGCTCCTTATCGATAGCGTCAATCTGGTCTTGGTACATGATTGGGATTGAGCTCAATTTCAAACGGAAACTCAATGCGCCCAAGTCCTGCTCCAGATAAACGAAGCGCAGGCCGTCTCGGTCGAAACGATAGCCGATGACTTCATTTGTACCTGCTGTTCCTGCGAAATACAGTTCACCTGAGGAATTGAGTACATCACGCGCTTCTATGTACTGTTGCATAGTCGGGCGTGTTGAGCTCAGATTAGGCGCAAGCAAATATCGGGCTTCATGTAAGCCCTTAGCCTTTACAAGCCAGTCAAAGAATCTAGGGAAGTTGTTATTACTATGAATCTTCATGACTGAGCCTCGTCATATCTACGGAACTCTTCAAACCAGACACCATAGTGTCGGGCTATAAAGGCATGGTCGAACAACTCAACAAATGGTAGGTTTCTGTCGACTTGCGGCGCGTAAGGGCTAAAATAACGGCTGCGCAAGAATAGGTTGTCGTGGTGGTTAAGCCGTTCTCCAAAGGATATCATTTGGGCGGACAGGCAATAAATAATCACATTCTTACCTTCGGCTAAAAGGCGTTCAGCCTCTTGCAACATGCGTTCTGTACGGCCTGTTTGTCTGTTAGGGTCTTGAAACATAGTCAGTTCCTTTCATAAGGTTTTGCTTGAAAACATAAACGATTGATTCTAGCCAATCAACAATCTCAGGATTCAACGGCATAGTTTTGAATCCGCATCTGTATAGCATTGCGGAATCGTAGATTTCAATAGGCAATCGGACAGGCAAAGTCTCAAAGCCTGCTTGAGCGGTTTTCATCTTATCAACAATTGCTCTTGTGGTATGATAGGCCTGTTTGGTACTGAATGGTGAGGTCGGTTGCTCATAGCCAATGTCGTGACCAAACAATTCCTTGTAGATGGTGTACATATCAACGCCTAAGGAATACGCACGCGCAATATAGACAGCTACTGTATCTTGAGTCGGACTTAAGGCAATCATCCCTTGAATGAAGCTCGTACTGGACGCTGCAATACAAGTAGCACCTTTCAAATCCCAGAAGTCGTCAAGTTGAGGCAATTCTTCCCATTTCACGTAAATAGACGGCTTATTGTCTGTAAACAATTTCAGGGTAAGGCAGACAATAGCAATCAGGAAAGTAAACGCAAGGCCGAAACCAGCCCAATTACCGTCCACGAGCGCACGTACAGCCGTGAACGCAGAAATGATTGAGAATGATACGGCTGCTGGTTGTTCCCAGACAGCCGACCAATCAATGCGCGTTTTCACGATACGTCTTGACTTGAGTGAGACAGCATGGTCGTAAGTCTCAGCTGTAAGCAGCTTTCCAGTCTGCACGTCAAAAATAAATTTGTTGATAGACATTTTGAGTTTCCTTTTTCACTGGGTCTAGTGCGAATTTTACTTAATGGTTATCTGAGAACATGATATCTTTTTATCTGCTTCAGAAATTCGATTTGTTCGGTTGTAGGCTTGAGTAATCCCATGAAAGCGGCACCGCTGTAGTAAAAATGCGAATTGTGCCTACGGTCTCTTAAGGAATACTTGTCAAGAAGTACATAATAAAACACAGGATTAAAGTTTTTATCGAAAATACGCAATTTAGCTACATAGTCTCTTAACTCGATGGTGACTGGGAATAAAAGCCTATCAGTAAAAGCACCCTTTTCAGCTACTTCAAATGTTCTTGAGTAATAAAACTTTTCGTCTGCAGTTAGCTTTAAAATGTCTTCGCCTGACCTGCTGAAAACACAAATGCCATAATTGCCCAAGGCAGGCATTTGTGTAAAGTCTTTAGTGACTTCAAAAATCCTTATGTGAGTCTTGCCCTCAGTCGGCCAAGAAGTATTCCTATGACTTTCATCCGCTTTAATAATGAGACCATTATAAAAGTTTTGAATAGAAAGGACTGAATAAGGGTCATCCGTCATATTTTGTATGAAGAATGCGCGTGGTTTCATTAGGCCTTGTATTAAATATTGATAATTGATATTAGCTGTAAGCTCAGGGTGTTTTTCTCTAATCTTATTAAAGAATTTAAGGTGCTTGCCGCGAACTGTTAAATCAAAAAATCCTCCTGAATAGTTTTCAGGCAAGTCTTTAGAATCAACTGTTGACCTGTCAAACTCAAAATTTTTTAATCTGGCGTAATCTACATCCAATTCGTATATTCTGGAAAGAACCCATGGAGTGTCTCTATCCGCAGCATCAACGCCGTCTATCTCAATACCATACATCCTATTACCCCTCTTGATACCATATAT
>ERZ772953.128-NODE-128-length-20276-cov-4.370605_pt1 | contig 20276 bp, 14 predicted proteins | sample MGYA00580685_ERZ772953 | MGnify/ENA primary metagenome ERZ772953 (study PRJEB29015, sample SAMEA2738080) | human oral metagenome | biome: human oral; feature: human-associated habitat; material: saliva | place: China | collected 2209 ...
TAAAACCTGAAATAGAGGCCGTCTGAAAGATGATTTCAGACGGCTTTTTTTATTTTTTTAGATAGACTTTGCTATAACGGAGTTTGCTTTTCTTATTTTAATTTTAGGCCGTCTGAATCGTGTTCAGACGGCCTTTTTATTAGTTTAAAGCTGAACCGATTATAGTAATTTACAATCAGTTAAATAATAAAAATCTATTGAATAAGTAAAATACATTGTTAAATAAAAATACCATATCTAGTAGTCTTGTGTTTTAATTCGCACCATATCTTGTGTTTTATGGTATTGCAATGAGCAGCTTGAAATTTACAGTTGAGCAAATTGTTTGGCAGGAAGTGCCGGGCGAAGTGTCGCTGGCGTTTCTGTTTTCAGGCTGTCCGCTGCGTTGCAAAGGTTGCCACAGTGCCGATACATGGAAAGAGGGTATCGGCACAGAATTGACCGAGGAGTATTTAAAAGGCCGTCTGAAACGCTATCGCGGATTAATCAGCTGTGTGTTGTTTATGGGCGGGGAGTGGCAACCGAAAGCCTTGCAGAAAATGCTGGCTATTGTTGCCCAAGAAGGTTTGAAAGCCTGCTTGTACACCGGTCTGGAGCGTGAGGAGCTGGAGGCGGTTTCAGACGGCATCCTGCCTTATCTGACGTATCTGAAAACCGGCCGCTGGCAGATGGAGCTGGGCGGCTTGGACAGCCCGACAACCAATCAGAAGTTTGTCGATTTGCGCACGGGTGAAGTGTTGAACCGATTGTTTATCAAAGACAAACCCGCGCCCAAAGTTTTTCCAGTGGCTTCAATTTAGCTCAATACTGTATTGCACTGATTTAAATTGAATTTATTGTATTCGCTGACAGCGATGTTTCAGACGGCCTGACCGTCATTGCTTAATAAATCATCCAAACCATATAGGAGAATTAACATGATTCGGCTGCATCCCGAACAGTTAAACGGAAAACTACAATTCATGCACGACTACATCAGTGCGCAAAACGCGGCGGACGGCTCGAAAATGGACGCCAACGCCAACGTTACCCAGAAAAACATCGCCACGATGGAAGCGGAAATCATGAAAGACTTTTTCGTGCAGATTAACCGCGCCCAAGTGTCGCGCAAAATCGCCGAAATTTTCGACCAATCCGTTGCCGACGAATACATCCGCCAGATTGAGGCGCATGAGATTTATGTGCACGACGAAACCAGCCTCAAGCCTTATTGTGTGTCGGTTACGCTGTATCCCTTCCTACTCGACGGCTTAAGCAAACTCGGCGGTGAATCTAAAGCGCCGCAACATTTGGCTTCGTTCTGCGGCTCGTTTATCAATCTTGTATTTGCCATCAGCGCGCAGTTTGCCGGCGCGGTGGCAACGGTGGAATTTCTAACCTATTTCGACTACTTCGCCCGCAAAGACTACGGCGACGATTATTTGGAAACCCACGGCAAAGAAATTGCCAACCATATGCAGCAGGTGGTGTACAGCATCAACCAGCCTGCCGCTGCGCGCGGTTATCAGAGCGTGTTTTGGAATATTTCCGTTTACGATCAATACTATTTCGACGCGATGTTCGGCGATTTCGTCTTCCCCGATTTCAGCAAACCGGTGTGGGCGAGCGTGGCGAAGCTGCAAAACTTCTTCCTCAAATGGTTCAATCAAGAGCGCACCAAGGCCGTTTTGACCTTCCCCGTCGTTACCGCTGCGATGCTGACCGATGGCGGCAAATGCAAAGACACCGTGTTTGCCGACGAAATGGCGAAAGAGTTGGCGGAAGGCAATTCCTTCTTCGTCTATCTTTCCGACAACCCCGACTCGTTGGCTTCCTGCTGCCGCCTGCGCAACGCCATCGAAGACCGCACTTTCAGCTACACCCTCGGCGCGGGCGGCGTGGCAACCGGTTCCATCAACGTCATTACTATCAATATGAACCGGCTGGAACAAGACGGGCGCGACCTTGCCGTCGAAGTCGCCAAAATCCACAAATACCAATACGCCTACCGCAAACTGATGGAAGAATACCAAGCCGCCGGAATGTTGCCCGTTTACGATGCAGGCTTCATCACGCTGGACAAACAATTCCTCACCATCGGCATCAACGGCATGGCGGAAGCCGCCGAATCGCAAGGCATCAAAGTCGGCTACAACGACGACTACATCAATTTCGTCCAAGGCCGTCTGAAAACCATATTTGAAGCCAACCAAGCCGCCAGCAAACACTACGGCGTGAAGTTCAACACCGAGTTTGTTCCCGCCGAAAACCTCGGCGTGAAAAACGCCAAATGGGACAAAGCCGACGGCTACAAAGTCAGCCGCGAATGTTACAACTCCTATTTCTACGTCGTCGAAGACGAAGAAATCAACGCGCTCGACAAATTCCTGCTGCACGGTAAAGAACTGGTGGACTGGCTCGACGGCGGCTCAGCGCTGCACCTGAACCTCGACGAAGCCCTGCCCGAATCCGGCTACCGCTCGCTCTTGGACATTGCCGCGCAAACCGGCTGCAACTACTTCTGCGTGAACGTGCGCATTACCATCTGCAACGAATGCGGCCATATCGACAAACGCACTTTGCACGCCTGTTCCGCCTGCGGTTCGCACGACATCGATTACGGCACCCGCGTCATCGGCTATCTGAAACGCGTATCCGCATTCAGTAGCGGACGGCGCAAAGAGCATGCACTCAGGCATTATCACCGCAAAGCGGCGTAATCATTGAAAAAAGGATTACTTAAAAAAGCAAAGGCCGTCTGAAATTTCAGACGGCCTTTAGGATGTTTGGATAGACTTATTCTTTCAATGATATGATTTTAATTAAATTAAACAACAATACTTGACACTTTAATATAATGAATTAACATATAATCTTCTTTAACCCAAACTCGAAAAAAAGCGAGAGACACATGAAAACATCAGCTTTATTGGCAGCTTTATTGGCAGCCCTGTCCCTGTCAGCATGCGGCGGCGGTTCAGGCTCATCTTCTTCTGCCGTTTGTGACGAATACGAAAAAGCATTTGCCGAAGCAACTAAAGACGTAGATGCCGCAACCAAAGACATGATGCAAAAATCTTTCGAACAAACCAAAGAAGCCCTGAAAAACCTGCCGGCAGACCAACGCGATGCAACTTGTAAAACTTCTTTGGACGCTTTGAAAGGCGTTCCTGCTGCCGAAACTCCTGAAGAAAAAGCCGAAGAAGCCAAAGATGCCGCTGAAGAGGCTAAAGAAGAAGCAAAAGACGCAGCGGAAGATGCCAAAGAAGCTGCTGAAGACGCAAAAGAAGAAGCTAAATAATACGGCTAAGCTTTACAGAAAAACGGATTCCAATGATTTGGAATCCGTTTTTTGTTATGTGAATTAGGGTAGTTATTTTAGATGAGCTTTTTCAGTTTTCAGACGGCAATTTCTCATGCCGTCTGAAAGTGTTCGTTTTCAACTAAGTTAAAATGTACAACAGCAAACAGTTAATCAAACTAACCGCGTGCGTGCGTACCGCACACACCCTACACGTTGGTTTTGAAGTTCTGCGTAATTCATAGGTAGGGTGTGTGGCGCAGCCACGCATGCGGTCGGTAGTTTTTTATTATGGCATTCATTCCCCAAAACTCATTACCGCCGTTTCTTTTGTGCCGCCCCAATCTAACGGCAGCCGTCCGTCCCGTACATAACGGTGAAACGACGAAAACGCCCAATCGCGGACATTGCCGCACAATCCATGTTTGACGGGATTGAAATGGATGTAGTCCGCGCAACGTTGCAAGTCCGTTTCGTCACGCACGGTGTGTTCATAAAAACGCCGTTGCCAAATACCGCGTTCGTTCCGCCGCTGTTTGCTGGCAGACAGGTTTTCGGCACGAGGGAAATGTGCGGAGAATTTGGTTTTAATCAGCCGCCAGCGCAGGGAATAATCCGCATCGTCGGGCGGCAGCGTCCAAATGGCGTGAATGTGGTTCGGCAGTACGCATACGGCGACGGTTTCAAAGGGATATTGTTTTTGCACATCCATATAAGCCGCACGCGAAGCCGATATGTTCGACAAGCAGGCGCGATTTTGGGTTGGCGAGTTTGACGGTGAAAAAGAATGTGCCGCCGGCAATGAAGTTTCTGCGATAACGCGCCATAGGATTTTTGTTTGTGGTTTGGGTGTTGGAGAAGGAATGGTTTGTTTTTTAGGGTTTTGGTTTTGTTGAAGCTGGCACTTTCAGACGACATTGGAGGCCGTCTGAAAGCACTAGCTTCAACGAAGTTAAAAGTTGAAACGGTAAACCGTCAATCAAATAACTGCGTGCGTACCGCACACACCCTACACGTTGGTTTTGAAGTTTCGTGTGATTCACAGGTAGGGTGTGTGGCGTAGCCACGCACGCGGTCGGTTGGGTATGCAGGCTACGGCTTGCTATTATGGTCTATTTATTCATTGAAGCATTCGTTGAGATATTGCTTTATCGATGAGATCTTTAACTAAAGAACACGCTGAAACAATTCTAAATCTGCTCATGAAAGTCATTGGACCAACATCGCAATATATCTTAGCTATAACTTCATCTGCAAAACTACTTGCTATTATTTCAATATCACTGAAATCAATATTTATTTGAGCTTCAGGGCACATTTTTGCTAGGCTTAAAAGCTTTTGTCTAACTGGTGTCCCAGCAACTCTGCTGCCAAAGGATTCTGCCTCATCTTTAATTCTAAACTTAACTAATTCTGATTCTGAAAACCAATCTTCATAATTTCTCTCAATATAATCAAGCGTAGTGTGTTGTTTATTTTTAAAGGATAGGGCATTACCTAATAAATTTGGAATAGAAAAATCAATTTCGGCAATAATCAGAGTACCATCATATGGAATAGGGTTGTTTTTCATAGATAGATTATCTCCAATATGACGCACCTCTCCTCTGTTGGAAAGAACTAAAAATAAACCATGACTTGCCCGACAAATATTATAACTACCGAACAAACCATTTCCTTGACCTAGTTTAGAATCACGTGTTACTCCCTCTTGCATTGCTAACTCGATTGCTTCAAAATCTTTTTTATCCGGATATGCATATTTTATAGTTTCTGGGATTCCTAACCCTGCATCAGCTACTGCTAATAATATTTTTTTATCACTAATAACAGATACTTGAACAAATCCTCCTACTGGTGAGGATGCATGGGTGAGAACATTATCTGTAATTTCATTTATAGCCCACTCAAAAGCACCAAAATCTTTCCTTTCTAAATTTTTAATTGAGATAAGAATACTTTCTACAATTTTTTGTACAATTTGATCTTGTTCTTTTGGATTCTTATATTGTGTTGCTGGAATTTGTTTATATCCTTTAAAGTTAGTTTTACTATAATTTTTTGGGTCTATAAAATAAGCCCAATTACAGTTTTTAAATAATTTTTTCTTTGTTTCTTGGTTTGGTAAAATCAAAGAAATATCAATATTATTATTTCTCAATTTACAACTAAATGGACATAATGCAAGAACAGCACCTGGATGGATGTATGTACATTCAGAAAAATCTAAAACTATATCAGAAAATCCCTTATTGTTAATCAATGTGTGTATAGTGGCTAATAAAGATAGCAAGTCCTCTAACCTTAATTTTGTTATCTGAATGGAATTAGAATTTGTATTGTAATTCATAATATTTTCCTTTCGTCATTATCGGATGATATTTCTTAAATACTTCCCAGTATAACTCCCCTTAACCTTCGCCACCTGCTCGGGACTACCTTGGGCAATAATCCTCCCCCCGCCATCACCCCCTTCCGGTCCTAAGTCTACAATCCAATCCGCAGTTTTAATCACGTCCAGATTATGCTCGATAATCACAATCGAGTTGCCTTTGCCTTTCAGACGGCCTATGACTTCCAGCAGCAGGGCGATGTCGGCGAAGTGCAGGCCGGTGGTGGGTTCGTCGAGGATGTAGAGCGTTCTGCCGGTGTCGCGTTTGGAGAGTTCCAGGGCGAGTTTGACGCGCTGGGCTTCGCCGCCGGAGAGGGTGGTGGCGGACTGGCCGAGGCGGATGTAGCCGAGGCCTACGTCCATGAGGGTTTGCAGTTTGCGCGATACGGTGGGGACGGCGTCGAAAAATTCGCGGGCTTCTTCGACGGTCATGTCGAGGACTTGGCTGATGTTTTTGCCTTTGTATTGGATTTCGAGGGTTTCGCGGTTGTAGCGTTTGCCGTGGCAGACTTCGCAGGGGACGTACACGTCGGGCAGGAAGTGCATTTCGACTTTAATCACGCCGTCGCCTTGGCAGGCTTCGCAGCGGCCGCCTTTGACGTTGAAGGAGAATCTGCCGACGTTGTAGCCGCGTTCGCGCGAGAGGGGTACGCCGGCGAAGAGTTCGCGGATGGGGGTGAACAGGCCGGTGTAGGTGGCGGGGTTGGAGCGCGGGGTGCGGCCGATGGGGGATTGGTCGACGTTGATGACTTTGTCGAGGTGTTCGAGGCCGCGGATGTCGTCGTATGGGGCGGGTTCTTCTTGGGCGCGGTTGAGTTCGCGGGCGGTGATTTTGGCGATGGTGTCGTTAATCAGGGTGGATTTGCCGCTGCCGGATACGCCGGTGATGCAGGTAATCAAACCGAGCGGCAGTTCGAGGGTGACGTTTTTGAGGTTGTTGCCGCGCGCGCCTTTGAGGACGAGCATTCTGTCGGGATTGACGGGCGTGCGTTCAGACGGCACGGCAATGGATTTTTTGCCGCTGAGGTATTGTCCGGTCACGGAGTTTTCGCATTTGGCGACGTTTTCGGGGGTGTCGGCAATCAATACGTTGCCGCCGTGTTCGCCTGCGCCGGGGCCCATATCGACGACGAAATCGGCTTCGCGGATGGCGTCTTCGTCGTGTTCGACCACAATCACGCTGTTGCCCAAATCGCGCAGGCGTTTGAGGGTGGCGAGCAGGCGGTCGTTGTCGCGCTGGTGCAGGCCGATGGAGGGTTCGTCCAAAACGTACATTACACCGGTCAGGCCGCTGCCGATTTGGCTGGCGAGGCGGATGCGCTGGGCTTCGCCGCCGGAAAGGGTTTCGGCGGAGCGGGAGAGATTCAGGTAATCCAGCCCGACGTTAATCAGGAAGCCGAGCCGCTCGGTGATTTCTTTGAGGATTTTTTCGGCGATTTGTTTTTTGTTGCCGTCCAAATCCAGCGTTTCAAAGAATTGGTGGGTTTTGGTCAGCGGCCAGGCGGAAACTTCGTGCAAAGGTTCGCCGCTGACGTAAACGTATCGCGCTTCTTTGCGCAAACGTGCGCCGCCGCAGCTTGGGCAGGCGCGGTGGTTTTGGTATTCGCGCAGTTTTTCGCGCACGGTTTCGCTGTCGGTTTCGCGGTAGCGGCGTTCGAGATTGGGGATGATGCCTTCGAAGGCGTGGCTGCGGTTGAAGGTGGTGCCGCGTTCGGACAGGTAAGTGAAATCAATGACTTCTTTGCCTGAGCCGTGCAGCACGACTTTTTTCACTTTTTCAGGCAAAGTTTCCCAAGCGGCGTTGACATCAAATTTATAATGATGCGCCAGCGATTGAATCATTTGGAAATAGAATTGGTTGCGCTTATCCCAGCCGTCAATCGCGCCTGCGGCTAAGGATAGTTCGGGATGGGCGACCACTTTTTCGGGGTCGAAGAAATTGGTGTTGCCCAAGCCGTCGCAAGTCGGGCAGGAACCCATCGGGTTGTTGAACGAAAAGAGGCGCGGCTCCAATTCGGGCAGGCTGTACGAACACACGGGGCAGGCGAAACGCGCGGAAAACCAATGTTCTTCGCCGCTGTCCATTTCCATCGCCAGCGCGCGCTCGTTGCCGTGGCGCAGCGCGGTTTCAAAACTTTCCGCCAGCCGTTGCTGGATGTCCGCCTTCACTTTCACGCGGTCGATGACTACGTCGATATTGTGCTTGATGTTTTTTTCCAGCTTCGGCACTTCGTCAAGCTGATAGACTTCACCGTCCACGCGCACCCGCGCAAAACCCTGCGCCTGCAAGTCGGCAAAGAAATCGACAAACTCGCCCTTACGCTCGCGCACCGCCGGCGCCAGAATCATCACGCGCGTGTCTTCCGGCAACTTCAAGACGGCATCGACCATCTGCGACACGGTCTGGCTCGACAGCGGCAGCTTGTGTTCGGGGCAATACGGCGTACCGACGCGGGCGTATAAAAGGCGCAGGTAATCATGGATTTCCGTTACCGTGCCGACAGTAGAACGCGGGTTGTGGCTGGTGGATTTCTGCTCAATGGAAATCGCGGGCGACAGGCCCTCGATCAAATCGACGTCGGGTTTGTCCATCATCTGCAAAAACTGCCGCGCATAGGCGGACAGGCTCTCGACATAACGCCGCTGCCCTTCGGCATACAACGTGTCAAACGCCAGCGACGACTTGCCGCTGCCCGACAGCCCCGTTACCACCACCAGTTTGTGGCGCGGAATGTCCAAATCGACGTTTTTCAAATTATGCGTGCGCGCGCCGCGGATGCGGATGGTGTCGTTATCGCGTGAATGTTTGGGATGATGGTTGCACATGGTGTCAGGCCGTCTGAAAAATAAAATAAACGGCTATTGTAGCACTTTTCAAATGACAGACTGGATAGATAAAGCATTTGATATAAAAGAAACAAAGAGGCCGTCTGAAAATATGTTTTCAGACGGCCTTGATATAGATGGATCAGCTTATCAGTCGATTTTGCGGAGAATTTCGCGCAGGGCTTTTTGCCAGTCGGACGGTTTGATACCAAACTTGGTCTCTAGGCGTGAGCAATCCATGATGCTGTATGCCGGACGCGGAGCGGGCAGGGGGTATTGATCGGTGGTGATTGCGTTCAGTTCCGGAATGCGGAAGCTGTTGTCTAATTGGTGGGCCGTCTGAAAGATGGCTTTGGTAAATTCGTACCATGTTGCCGATTTATTGCCACAGTAATGGAAGATGCCGCGTGGGGAAGTGAGCTGTTGCAATAAACTGATGATGGCGTGAGCCAAGTCGCCTGCATAAGTCGGGCAGCCGGTTTGGTCGTGAACAATGGAGAGGGAATCGCGTTCTTTGGCAAGGCGCAGCATGGTTTTGACGAAATTGCTGCCGTATTCGCTAAACAGCCATGAAGTACGGACGATTGTACTTTCAGGATGCGCTGCTAAAGCCAAAAGCTCGCCTGCAACTTTGGATTGACCGTAAGTGCTGCGTGGATTGGTGTAGTCGGTTTCTCGGTAAGGGCGTTTGCCTTCGCCGTCGAATACATAATCAGTGGAAATATGGATAAAGCGGGCGTGTGCGGCGCGGGCAGCTGCGGCAAGGTTATGAACAGCGGTTGCGTTGACGGCAAAAGCAGCCTCTGCGTTTTCTTCTGCTTTATCGACGGCAGTGTAAGCCGCGGCATTAACGATGGCATCTGGTTGGAAGTTTTTGATCATGTGATGCACGGCTTCGGTATCGGTAATGTCCAGCGAAGTAGAGTCGGTAGCAATCAGTTCCCAATCTTCGGGCAGGCGGTCGCGCAGACAACGGGCAAGCTGGCCTTTGGCTCCGGTCAATAAAGTACGCATGGTTGAGTATCTCCTCTGATAGCTGTTAAATAGGTATTCGTGTCATTATAGTGTAAATACGACAAATTCACATTATTGACGTAGAACAAAATGCGGATGCGGCTGTATTTGGGCAAATTATCGATATCATCTATCCACAATAATAACCACTTATTGGTATTATGTTTGCTTACTATAACTATAGTTAAAGTTCAGCTTTCAACAAGATAGATAAAGGATCTATGCTGTTTGAGAGAGTGTGAATCAATGTTGATGTTTTTATTGTTGCTAGGATAATGGAATTTAAAAACAGGCAAAACTCCGTCCTTTTGTCGGAAAATTCTACCGTTTGATATTTTTCAGTAAATATCTTGAAAAATATAACTAAAATAATAATTGAGCAAGGGCGGATTTGCTCGTTCCGCTAGCTCGATATCTTTGTTAACTATTTTGGGAGTAATTATTATGGCATACTGTTACGGGGGGTATTATACCAGACCCCTGGTTAGTTCTTACTGCGCTCCTGCGCCTAAGGCTTCCTACTCTTCTTACTACTGCGCTCCTGCAGCAAAATCTTCTGTTTCTATCGGCAGCATCGCTAGCATTGCCAGCGTCGGCGTGTCAGTAGTTAATGCGGTAACTGGTTTGGTTTCTGCTATTGCGGCTTTCTGCCCACCAGCAAAAACGCCTAACTATAAATGTGTTCCGGTTTGCCCACCTTACAACTGCAATCCGATCAAACCGATCCCATGTCCAAAACCACAACCTAAACCTCAGCCTAAACCTCAACCAAAACCTGAGCCTAAACCTGAGCCACAACCAGAACCGCAACCAGAACCAAAACCACAACCAAAACCTGAGCCTAAGCCAGAACCAAAACCTGAGCCTAAACCAGAACCTAAGCCAGAGCCAAAACCTGAGCCTAAGCCAGACTGCAAAGACTGTGTGGACGACCATAACCAAAACAACTCATACGGTCACGAAGACAAAAACCCAGGTAATGTCATCCGAGCTGAAGACTGCAAAGACGGCAACGTTATCCGCGGTACTGATGCTAAAGATACCATTTATGGTACTGCTTGCGAAGACATCATCTACGGTGGCAACGGCACAGACGTAATCTACGCCGGTGCTGGTAACGACACCATTTACGGTGATGCTGACGGTGACTCTCTGTACGGTGAAGAAGGTAAAGACTACCTGCAAGGTGGTGACGGTAACGACTACCTGAACGGTGGTTCTGGTGCTGACATCATGCGCGGTGGCGATGGTAACGACGTTTACTTCGTTGACAATGCCAACGACCAAGTTATCGAGTACGGCAATGCACAGGCCGGTATCGATACTGTTCGTACCGTTATCGACTACACTCTGACCGATCACGTTGAAAACCTGATTTTGCAAGGTATGCAAAACCTGAACGGTACCGGTAACTCTTTGAACAACAACATCGAAGGTAACGGCGGCAACAACCATCTGTACGGTTTGGCCGGCGATGACTGCCTGGTTGGTAAAGACGGTAACGACTACCTCGACGGCGGTGTCGGCAACGACATCCTGATCGGCGGTACCGGTAACGACACTTACTTCTTCGACAAAGGTTACGGTCATGACACTATCCGTGAGGAAAGCGGTAATGACACCCTGTTGTTCGGTAAAGGCGTTGCAGCTTCCGACGTATTGCTGAGCAAATCAGGTGCCAACCTGACTGTTTCTGTCGGTTCTGACAGCATCACCATCGACGACTGGTTCACCGGTAACAATCACAAAGTTGAAAACTTCAAGTTTGCTGACGGTAGCACTTACCAAGTAACCGGCCACGGCGACTACTACTCTCTGTCTGCTGTGAACCAAATCCAAGATCAGACTCAAGCTTCTGTAATCTGATAGGATGGTGATTTTCAGGGTTCTTCCTTGAAATCAACGGATAAGGCCGTCTGAAACCAAAATATAAGGTTTCAGACGGCCTTTATTTTGTAAACAATCTGACGAAAAATTCCAAATTGGGCTAAAATACCACATTCTTCTGTCTATCTAAGAGATACCCGAAATGTCTGAAATCAGCTTGAAAAAAATCTACTCCGGCAAAGTACGCGATTTATACGAAATTGACGATAAACGAATGTTGATGGTTGCTTCCGACCGCCTGTCTGCATTCGATGTGATTTTGGATGACCCGATTCCGGGTAAAGGGGAGATTCTGACGCAGATTTCCAATTTTTGGTTTAAAAAACTGGCTCATATCATGCCTAACCACTTTACCGGCCATACGGTTTACGATGTTTTGCCTGAAAACGAAGCAAAGGTTTTGGAGAAACGCGCCGTTGTGGCTAAAAAGCTCACTCCGGTGAAAGTGGAGGCTATTGTGCGTGGTTATCTGGCAGGCAGCGGTTGGAAAGATTATCAAAAGACAGGCTCTGTTTGCGGTATTCAACTGCCTGAAGGTATGCAGGAAGCGCAACAACTGCCTGAAGTGATCTTTACGCCATCGACCAAAGCTGCAGTTGGCGATCATGATGAAAACATCAGCTTTGAAGAATGCGAACGCATTATCGGTAAAGAATTGGCGGCGGAAGTGCGCGCCAAAGCGATTCAGCTGTACACAGAAGCGGCCGAATATGCCAAATCTCGCGGTATTATTATTTGCGATACCAAGTTTGAATTTGGTTTGGATGAAGAAGGTACGCTGACTTTGATGGACGAAGTATTGACGCCTGACTCCAGCCGTTTTTGGCCTGCAGACCAATACAAAGTCGGCACCAATCCGCCGTCTTTTGACAAACAATTTGTCCGCGACTGGTTGGAGCAAAGCGGTTGGAACAAAAAAGCGCCGGCGCCTAAAGTGCCTGCCGATGTGATTCAAAAAACAGTCGAAAAATATCAGGAAGCATTGACTTTACTGACTCAGGATTAATTTTTAAGTTTGAATGCCGTCTGAAAGAGATATGTTTCAGACGGCCTTTTTATTGTATAAATACTGGATTTTAAGGATGGTTGCCTTTATAATCGAGAGTTGTTTTCAGTGCCTTAAAGGCCGTCTGAAAGCTTGTTTATAACCTGCCGCACGGTCTGAAACCCTAACTATGCACATTCGGATTTTAGTGTGCATTATTAGTGTTTTAGCAGTGCGGTATTTTGAAAGGAACAATAATGTTCAATAAACACGTTAAGACCTTCCAATACGGTAATCAAACCGTTACTTTGGAAACCGGCGAAATCGCTCGCCAAGCCGCTGCTGCCGTTAAAGTATCTATGGGCGATACCGTTGTTTTGGTTGCCGTTACTACCAACAAAGAAGTGAAAGAAGGCCAAGACTTCTTCCCTCTGACTGTCGATTACCTCGAGCGTACTTACGCAGCAGGTAAAATCCCCGGCGGTTTCTTCAAACGCGAAGGCAAACAAAGCGAAAAAGAAATCCTGACCAGCCGTCTGATCGACCGTCCGATTCGTCCTTTATTCCCTGAAGGTTTCTACCACGACATCCAAATCGTAGCGATGGTCGTGTCTGTTGACCCTGAAATTGATTCTGATATTCCTGCAATGCTGGGCGCATCAGCCGCGCTGGTGTTGAGCGGCGTACCGTTTGCCGGTCCGATTGGTGCGGCACGCGTGGGTTATGTAAACGGCGTGTACGTTTTGAACCCGACTAAAGCCGAATTGGCGAAATCACAATTGGACTTGGTTGTCGCCGGTACTTCTAAAGCCGTGTTGATGGTGGAATCCGAAGCAGACATCTTGTCTGAAGAAGTGATGCTGGGTGCGGTTGTTTACGGTCACGATCAAATGCAAGTGGCCATTAACGCCATCAATGAGTTTGCCGACGAAGTCAACCCGGAAGTTTGGGATTGGAAAGCACCTGAAACCAATGAAGAATTGGTTGCAAAAGTACGCGAAATTGCCGGTGAAACCATTAAAGAAGCGTTCAAAATCCGTCAAAAACAAGCGCGTTCTGCCAAATTGGACGAAGCTTGGAATGCTGTAAAAGAAGCGTTGATTACCGAAGAAACCGACACTTTGGCCACCAACGAAATCAAAGGCATTTTCAAACACTTGGAAGCCGATGTTGTCCGCAGCCAAATTTTGGACGGCCAACCGCGTATCGACGGTCGCGACACCCGTACCGTTCGTCCGCTGAACATTCAAACCGGCGTATTGCCGCGCACTCACGGTTCTGCATTGTTTACCCGTGGCGAAACCCAAGCTTTGGCAGTTGCCACTTTGGGTACTTCACGCGACGAGCAAATCATTGATGCGCTGTCCGGCGAATACACCGACCGCTTCATGCTGCACTACAACTTCCCTCCATACTCTACCGGCGAAGTGGGTCGCGTAGGTGCACCAAAACGTCGTGAAATCGGTCACGGTCGCTTGGCTAAACGTGCGTTGTTGGCCGTATTGCCAGAACCTGAAGATTTCAGCTACACCATGCGCGTGGTTTCTGAAATTACCGAATCTAACGGCTCTTCCTCTATGGCTTCCGTCTGCGGCGGTTGCTTGAGCCTGTTGTCTGCCGGTGTGCCTTTGAAAGCACACGTTGCCGGTATCGCCATGGGTCTGATTTTGGATAACAACAAATTTGCCGTTCTGACCGACATTTTGGGCGACGAAGACCACTTGGGCGATATGGACTTTAAAGTAGCCGGTACAACCGAAGGTGTGACCGCGCTGCAAATGGACATTAAAATCCAAGGTATTACCAAAGAAATCATGCAAATCGCTTTGGCCCAAGCCAAAGAAGCACGTTTGCACATCTTGGATCAGATGAAAGCTGCCGTTGCAGGCCCACAAGAGCTGTCTGCACACGCCCCACGCTTGTTCACCATGAAAATCAACCAAGACAAAATCCGTGATGTGATTGGTAAAGGCGGCGAAACTATTCGTTCGATTACTGCTGAAACCGGTACTGAAATCAACATCGCTGAAGACGGTACCATCACAATCGCTGCGACTACTCAAGAAGCAGGCGATGCAGCGAAAAAACGCATCGAAGAAATCACTGCCGAAGTGGAAGTAGGCAAAGTGTACGAAGGTACTGTGGTTAAAATCCTCGACAACAACGTTGGCGCGATTGTCAGCGTGATGCCGGGCAAAGACGGTTTGGTGCACATCAGCCAAATCGCCCACGAGCGCGTACGCAATGTCAGCGACTACCTGCAAGTCGGTCAGGTTGTGAACGTGAAAGCATTGGAAGTAGACGACCGTGGCCGCGTGCGCCTGTCTATCAAAGCTTTGCTGGAAGCCCCTGCTCGCGAAGAGAAAGCAGCCGAATAATCTGATTATTCAAGCTTGAAACAAAAGGCCGTCTGAAAATTTCAGACGGCCTTTTGTTTATTTAAAAGATGAGTATAAAAAAACAGGTTTCGCCTTTACTTTGATTGAACGGGTTACTACAATGTTTGCAATTTAATAAATATATTCATCTCTCAAGGAGTATGCAATGAATGCTACGCAATTAATCAGCCGGCTGACGCAAACCGTCGGTGAAAAATACATCATCACAGACCCGGCAAAAACCGAACAATACCGTCAAGGCTATCGTTTTGGCGAAGGCAAGGCATTGGCGGTTGTCCGTCCGGGTACGGTGTTGGAAATGTGGCAAATTTTGCAGGCGTGTGTTGAGGCTGATGTTATCGTGATTACGCAGGCCGCCAATACCGGCCTGACCGGCGGCTCGACTCCTGACGGCAATGATTACGACCGCGATATCGTGATTGTGAATACCATGCGTCTGAACATCATTCAGCCGATTAATAATAACGAACAGGTTGTCTGCCTGCCAGGTTCTACCCTGAATCAATTGGAGCTGCTGCTAAAACCTTTAGGCCGTGAGCCGCACTCCGTGATTGGTTCGTCCTGTATCGGCGCATCTGTATTGGGTGGCGTATGTAATAACTCCGGCGGTGCATTGGTACAGCGTGGCCCTGCTTATACGGAAATGGCGCTGTTTGCGCAAATCAACGAAGAGGGCAAGCTAGAGCTGGTCAACCATCTGGGCATTGATTTGGGTGAAACCCCTGAAGAAATTCTGACCAATCTGCAAGGTTTCCATTATCAGCGAAAAGACATTACGCAAGATGCCGGCAAGGGTCATGACCATGCTTATTGCGATCATGTCCGCCAAGTGAATGAACCGACTGCCGCCCGTTTTAATGCCGACCCTGCGCGTCACTACGAAGCATCAGGTTGCGCGGGCAAGCTGATGGTATTTGCCGTGCGTCTGGATACTTTCCCGCAAGAAAAACAGACTGCCGTTTTCTATATCGGTACAAATGATATTAATGAGCTGACCGATATTCGTCGTGCTGCTTTGAGTGAGTTTAAAAACCTGCCTATTTCCGGTGAGTATATCCATCGTCATGCTTTTGATATTGCTGCCGTTTATGGTAAAGATACGTTTTATGTCATCAAGACGTTCGGTACCCACCAACTTCCGAAACTGTTTGATTTGAAAGCCCGTGTGGATAGATTCAGCAAAAAGATAAGTTTCTTACCAAAACACTTCTCTGATAAATTCATGCAACTGATCAGTAAAATTTTGCCTGATCACTTGCCGAAATCTATGCGCAACTATCGGGATAAATATGAACATCACCTGATTTTAAAAATGGGTGGCGAGGGCGTAGAAGAAGCGCGTGCTTTCTTGAAGGAATATTTTGCAACTCATGGCGGCGCATTCTTCGAATGTAATGCCGAAGAAACGCAGGCGGCCATGCTGCATCGCTTTGCTGTGGCTTCTGCCGCTATCCGTTACCGTTCTGTACATGATGATGAAGTAGAGGATTTGGTTGCACTCGATATCGCCTTGCGTCGTGATGATCGTGATTGGTTTGAAACACTGCCGCCGGAAATCGACAATAAAATCATCCATAAATTGTATTACGGACATTTTATGTGTCATGTGTTCCATCAGGACTACATCATTAAAAAAGGCAACGACTGCATGGCTTTGGAACATGAAATGCTCCATCTGCTTGACCAACGCGGTGCGCAATATCCTGCCGAGCATAATGTCGGTCATCTGTATGAAGCCAAGCCCGAGCTGAAACAGTTCTATAAAAAACTCGATCCGACCAACAGTTTCAACCCCGGTATCGGTAAAACCAGTAAGAAGAAAAACTGGGCTGAATAAAGCATAGTCAAACCAAGGCCGTCTGAATATTTCAGACGGCCTTTTTATATGTTTGCTTGTCAGAACAGGTTACTGATGAAAATCAGCAGAATCACCAACGGTACGAGGTATTTCACATAGGCAAACCAGATATTGACGGTGGTATGGTTGCCTTTGTAGAGCAATTCGTCCTTCGCTTCATCTTTCATCACGAAGCCGACAAACAAGGCAGAGCCAAGCGCAGTCAGCATAAACAGGATGTTGCCGCTGATATAGTCAAAGGCATCAAAAATGTTTTTACCAAACACGGAAATATCTTTCCATGGGCCGTAGCTCAAGATGGAAGGGATATTGCCGAAGATAAAAATACCTGCCAGTACGATGGTAATCGCGGCTGCGCGGCGGATTTTGGTTTTTTCCTGAATAGTCGTAATCAACACTTCATAAATGGTTAGAGAAGTGGTCAGCGCGGCAATCAGAAGCAGAGAGAAGAAAATCACGGCGAACACGGGGCCTGCCCACATATTGGAAAACACGATCGGCAGGCTTTGGAATACCAAAGTCGGGCCCGAGTTAGGGGCAACGCCAAAGCTGAAGAGGGAAGGGAAAATCATAAAGCCGGCCAACACGGCAATCAAAGTATTGGTAATTGCGGTAATCACTGCCGTCTGAACCAGATTTTCGTTTTTATCCAGATAGCTGGATAACGTAATCATCACGCCGAAACCCAAGCTCAAGGCGAAGAATACTTGTCCCAAAACGAAGACGAACAGTTCGGCGGTAATCTTGCTGAAATCAGGCTTCAGATAGAAAGTAATCCCTTCCATCGCGCCCGGCAGGGTAACGTTGCGCACGACCATGGCAATCAGGAACAAAAACAGCAGCGGCATCAGGTATTTCGCCGCTTTTTCAATACCGCCGATTACACCTTTGACCAAGATCCATTGGTTCACAACCACAAATAGGAAGGTGTAGAAAGCAATTTCCCAAGGGCTGTTTTCGATGTGTTCAGTAAAGAAGCTTTTGGTGACTTCGCCGGAAACCGGACTGGAAATGTCCAAATTACCGCCGATGATATTGACGATGTAGCTGATGACCCAGCCGCCGAGCACCATGTAATAGGCCATGATGCCGAATGCGCCGAGCAAGCCCATCCAACCGACCAATTTCCAAACTTTGGCAACGGGTTTGCCATTCATTGTGCCGCCAAAAGCATCCAGCGCGTTCACGCCTTTACGGCGGCCGATGACATTTTCCACCAAAATCATCGGAATACCGATGACCAGCATGGCGATACAGAACAGAAACACATACGCGCCGCCGCCGTTTTCACCAACCAAATATGGGAAACGCCAAGTTGCGCCAAAGCCGACAGTCGCGCCGGCAACGGTAAGGATGTAAGTCAAACGGTTGGACCAGGTTTGACGGGGTTGATTGGAAGACATAAATACTCAGATGTATAAAAATAAAGACAACATTTTACCGCAAAGATTTAACGAATCTTGACTAAAGTCGAAAAAGAAAATTAGTTAAAAAAATCATGTAATGAAGAATTTTTAGTGGTTTTCTCTGGTTTACTTGTTATTGAAACCTGAGAACAGAGAATTTGGCTGAAGCGATATGAATGATTGAAAGAGCCGTAACGATAAAGGCCGTCTGAAAAGTGGGATATGGGAAAAGGTTGTTGTGAGGATATTGGATAGCACCAAGGTGTGCTTTCAAGTATGTCGGCAACAAAGATGGTATTTATCTAAGGCTGTTTAATAACATCCTGTAACCTTAGCTTAGATAGTCGCCGATAGGTTTTTTCTACGAAACGATTTGCCTGAAATGGGAACGGCACAGATTGATGCGGAAGAGACGAGAGAGAAAAGGAGTAATGGCAAGTTAATGAGTGGAGATGGGGTTTAGGAATGATGGCTTCTTTAGATGAGAAAGTCCGTCTGAAAGTACACCCGTTTGGTTGCCAAATTTTAGATAAAAAAAACCATCTATACTAAGGGGAAAGTATAGATGGCCAAACACATTACGGGGAAAACGTCTTACTCACTTACTCACTTCTTTCGAAGCAAGTGTTACTCAGACAGGCGAATTATACAATAGTTCAGTCTTCACAGTGTTAAATTCTGTTAAATAAAAATAGTAAGGTTTAGATGTTTGATTTTAAATAAATAAAAAATCCATATTGTTTAAAAAAATATCGAAAAAATTTGGAATTTTTTTAGATATGGATAAATTTCCATTCTCCGGCAGCTAAATCATCGACATTCCAGTCGCCGAATTTCTCACGGTGGAGCTGCTCGACACGGTTGCCTGCAGCTGCAACCATGCGTTTGACCTGATGGTATTTACCCTCGGTAATGGTCATCATCAATGTGGTTGGGTCGGCCAATACTGCTTCGGCTGCGGCAACGGTTTCATTATCGTCATGCAGAAGGACGCCGTTTTTGAGTGTGGTGCAAAGGGTATCGTCGGCAGGATGTTTCAAAGTAACGCGGTAGAGCTTCGGAACTTTGTGTTTGGGCGAGGTAACGCGGTGGTTAAATTGCCCGTCGTTGGTAATCAGAATAATGCCTGTTGTGTCTGCATCCAAGCGGCCGACTGCCTGCATATCGATATTGCGCATGTGGTCGGGAAACAGGCTGAAGATGCTTGGATATTGCTGAGGTTTATGCGAAGTTTCGTAATCTGCAGGTTTATGAAGCAGAATGTAGAAATAGGGCATGGGTACGGCGGCAATTTCTTCGCCGTCAACAGACAGGGTGTACACTTGAGACGGGTCGATATCGTCTTTGGCACGATTATGAATTTCGCCGTTGATGGCAATGCAGTTATTGTCTATCAGCCATTGGCATTGCTTGCGGCTGCCGAGGCCTTGCGATTGGATGTATTTGAGCAGTTGCATGGTTGAAAAGTAGGAAATGTTCAGACGGCCTTTATTGTACTGGAAAACCGGTGTTTAGGCCGTCTGAAAAGTAGGGGCAAAAAAATCGCCCCTTTAAAATGTTAAGGGGCGCAAAAGGAACACAAACCACTACCAAAAACTGTTACAGGGCAAATTCTCCTATTTGATGTGTTGCCGGATAAAGTGCTTTCATCAAGTCATGTGGTGAAAGCGAGAAATCTTTGCTGTTTGTCGTCAGACGGCCTTGCTGTGGTGTCAGCTCAAGCAATCGGGCGTTTGCCGACTGGATAAATTTGTTTTTCGTGCGCTGCATTTTTCTTTGCAGGGCGGAAACAACGCGGTTGTACAGACTGTCTTTTTGTTTGACTTCGCGTGTACCGGCAACCCAGCTCAAGCGCGTATTGCCGTCCTCATCTTCAATCAGCAGGATGCCGGTTTCTGATTGGGGCGATTTGCCCATGCAAGGGAGCCAAACATAATATCGGCCATCTAAAGTAATGAATACTGCGTCATGTACTTCGCATTCGTCGCAACACTTGGTGGCGATCAAAGAGCGGATGGCTTGTTGGTGCAGTCTCAGAATGTCAAGGGAGACTTGCTTAAAAATACTTTCGGGCATTTTCTTCTCCTTTCATTCTGTTGTGCGGTTGTTTTGTTTCGATGGGTTGTATTATACGGCGATTTTTTAAATTTGCAAATGATAATTGTTCCTATTATTTAATTTATAAGTAAGGTGTTAATTATTAAGGAAATTAAATTTAAAAATTTTTCT
>ERZ772953.130-NODE-130-length-20189-cov-6.427436_pt1 | contig 20189 bp, 23 predicted proteins | sample MGYA00580685_ERZ772953 | MGnify/ENA primary metagenome ERZ772953 (study PRJEB29015, sample SAMEA2738080) | human oral metagenome | biome: human oral; feature: human-associated habitat; material: saliva | place: China | collected 2209 ...
TATCAAATGAAAAGAGGAAAAGCAATGGTTAGTGCAATAGCTATTTTTATAATTGCAGTCAATGTATATATTTATCTAAAAAATAAAAAGGACAAATAAGTATGAGAAAAATTATTCAAGAATTATTAGACAGCCCGATGTCTACATCTGCTATTTCGCAAGGCGCTGGAGTTCCGTGGACTACTGTTTCTGATCTCAGAAAAGGGAAAACAAGCATGGACAAAATGGCACTTCTCACAGCGGAAAAACTTTATGAATTTGCTATAACTGACAAGCAGTGATTTCGGTCACTGTTTTTATTTTTGATAAAACCACTACTCCCCCAAGCAGATGATTTTACGGATTTGAAATGCGTTTATTCGATTTACATTTCTTAGATTTTAAATCCATTTTTAGAGCAAACAAAAAACCGCAAGCCTGAGCCTGCGGTAGATAAACATTTTAGAAAAGTTTTCCTTTCATTTTATTTTTTGGAATTATTTAGTAGTAATTAAGCCGTCTGGCTCAATTTTAAAGCTTTCTTTATCAGCCAATCGACCATCTTCAAGCATGAGATAGTAGCCTCCGTTGTATGGCACGAAAGTATTCGATACCATGTCGCCATTCTCTGAGTTGAGGTAATACCACTTCTCGTAGTATTTAACCCAGCCAGTCTGCATAGCACCGTCACGATTGAAATAGTACCATTTGCCATTAATCTTCTTCCATCCGCTATTGGCCATGTATCCATCTTTGTCGAACCAATACCAATAGCCGTCTGTATGATGTAGCCATTGATTCGCATACATATAGCCGTTATCGTTGAAATAGAACCAGTTTCCATCTACTGCTTCAAATTTAGATGTTGGATATGAACCGTCTTTGCGACGCCACCACCAGCCAGTGTCATCATGCTTCCAGCCTGATTCATCCTCTTCAGGCGGCACAATATATCCCACAATCGAATCAACAGAGCGCTCATTGTAACGACAAGGCCCTCCGACTTCCAAGAAATCAGCGTTCCCGTCAATATTTTGCTCAATCGTCTTGATTGTAGAACCGTCAGAGTCCTCGTAGACAAGACCAGTATGGCCATAATTCACTCCATCTCCTGCCACGAAGTTCTTAACGAAGAACCAACCAGCCTTAGGATATTGAGCACCATATACGACTTGCAAGCCTGCTGATTCTGCAGACCGTAGCAAGTCAATAGCGTTCCCCCATAGACGAGTACCGAAATACTCGTAGATTCCGTAGCACGTCACATCAGCACATTGATAGCCGTACCTCTTATCATAGTCAACCCCAGTCCCAGCATCAGCGTGAGCAATGAGGTCGTTAATCATATCTTGTTTCTTAGACATTTTCTTTGTCTCCTTTCCATGCATCGTTCATCTGCTTCACGGCTGATTCTACGAATACTTCAAGCTCTTTATCCGTCATAGTGACATTGTATTTTTTAAGTTCTGCAAGCATATGTACTTTAGCTTGCTCAAGCTTTTCATCACCTTTATAGCCAGTTTCAGAGGCTACCTGCTCTACTGCATGTACTGCGTTTTTAGCTAGAATTTCAGCGATTTTTACCGCTTTTTCTCCGCCTTTTTGAATGAGGTAGTCTTTAATTGATTTGACCGCAATCCCTGCAAGGATTGTTAAAATCCCTGTAGCGGATGCAAGAATAATTTCAGTAATTTGTGTCATATGTTTTTCCTTTCTAGCGCCTTACTGCGCCCCTTTCTCATCTTCAACTAAGATATCGTCTCTAATCTGCAATGTTTCAAAATTGCTGTACAAGTGGTCTATGTAGCCATTTCCACCCAAAGCCTTGTAGCTATTGTACATGTTCTCCACTACATAGAACTCATCCTTGGTAGTAAATCCACGACGGATAGCCCTACAAATATCACGATCAAGGCGCGTCCTCATCGTAACAAGGTGCGCATCGTCGTGAAGTTTGAGCTTTGCTTGTACTTCGTCAATTTTGGCGTTATTCTCATCAGCGGTAATTTGGACATCTTTGATTTTCCCTTTAACATCGTTCAATTCAGAGATGATTTGGTCCGTTAGTTCCTTTGATTTCTTCGGCATTTTATAGCCAAGCCAAGCCACAACGATTGGTGTGGCTACTGGTAGCACGTTCATGAAGAAATGTTCTGTTGATTGTAAGACGTCCATAGTCACCTCCATTATTGGTTAGGTGTAACTGTTGTAGCAGAAGGTTCCGTTACGGTAGCTGTCGTAGAGACTGCAGCTGCTGGTGCGACAGTTGTAGGTTCATCTGGTGCTTTCGGCGCATTAAATTTCCAAGGTGCTAGAATACCATTCTGGTAAGGTGTCCCTTCAAGTTGGGCAAGTGTTTCTCCTTGGTAAGTAAATGACTGATTCGTTTGAATCAAGATACGTTTACCTTCTCCATTGATTTCAGTGTGGCCAGGATCTTCGACCGCAAAGATTGCACCAGGTTCGTAAGTTTTCCCAACTTCAGCAAGTGGGAAGAGTTCGACCATTTCTTTGTAGGTAGTACCGTAAGAGATTTTCTCACCCATAATGGAGTCTTGCGCCATCACTCGAACTACTTTTTTAATCTGGTTCGCAAGCGCTTCAAGATCATTCTGTTTCGCTTCTGTTTGAGCTACTTTCTGCTCAGCCTGTTCCAATTTAGTTTGATTTTCTTGCAACTTAGCTTGTGTCTGAACGATTGCGCTCGCTGGGTCAAGTTCAGCCTTAATCACATCAAGAACTGCTTGGATAAGCACTTCTTGATTTTCATGCGTGCGGTCGCCAGACAATCCTGCTTGCTCATAGCTGTAACGTTGGCCATGTTCTTTTTTGATTGTCACGATTGTGACGTTCTCTGGTTGACGGTAGTAAGGGTTATTTGCTAATTCGTATGTTTGTGTCATGTTCTATTCTCCTTTTTGCATTTTTGCTTTTGTTTCTTCGAAAAGTTCTTTGAGTGCTGGGTCGTATTCCAAGACCTCGTTCATTGCTTTTAATTCGCTTGTTGCGAGTTGATAAAACACCTCGTTTTGAGCCGATTCCAACTCACTTTTGGCCAATTTAGTAGCTAGTGATTGCCACACTAGCTGATTGATTGCTTCATTCATGCTATCTTCTCCAATTTTTCTATTTTTTGATTTAGTTCTTGAATTGCCTTAATTAAATAAGGCACGAGTTCAAATGTTCGATAAGAGTATGCACCGTCTGGATTCTCAAAGAAAGCCTCTGGGATATACTTTTGGACATCCTGTGCCATGATACCGCATGAGATGTCTGTGGTTGTACCGTCATATTCTTTGCGGTAACTGTACGTTTTCAGCTTCTGGATAATATCAAGACCTGAAATCTTGCTGTCCTCGATGTTCGTCTTGTATCGTCTGTCTGATACGTCTTTGTTCATGATAATCCAGTCATAACCTGAACCGCTATAGTACAAATATAAGCTGCCTCCAGATGGCTCAATATGTGAGTATTTCGGAGACGATACCCAATAACCTGCCTTACCGCCGGAAGAACGGTTGTCGTAGTAAATGGAGCCTGTCACTCTCAAATTTCCGTGAACGACTGGTGTGTTCCAAAATTCCGCGGTATTGTAACACCACATCCGTCCGTCATTTTTTACAAGCCATGCTCTGTCTCCGATTTTATCCCAGCGATTCCCCCAGTTAACCCATAGGGCGGTTGTCTCTCTACCACCTTCACCGTTACCCATACCAACTGAAAATTGGTTTTTACCTGTGAGCCACTTACCAGTACCTGAATCATGATTACCTAACTGGAAACCACCAATCCAACCTTTGTATCCCTCAAGCAAGGTCGCAGATACTACAACTGCCCGAAGCTTGTTGATGAAGGCCTCTTTAGCAGCAAGCATGTCTGTAAAGATATTGCTTGATACGAACATCCGAGCCATTGCTTGGTCCATAATGAGCTTATCAGCGGTGATAGTCTTTGAACCGATAATCTCAGCGTTCAACTTAGCAAATGCACCCTCGCCGACAAACAAACGCTTGAAATACCCTTGAACAGCGGTCAATTCATCAAGCAAGGTCTTTCCTTTCAAGCGAATCTTCTCTGCTTCAATCAAAATTTGATTATTAGTCGCATTGATTTGCGAAACGATTGAACCTGCGCTGGTTAGATTTTGGACAGCCCACGAACCTGTAATTTGACTTTGAACCGAGCGAACGACTTCGTCTGTGTCCTCGAGAGCAGGACGAGCACTTGTTGCAACGCTTCCCTCTTCTAATTGAGGAGCTAAAACATCAATATGGCTTCCTTTTTCGCCATTTAGCAAGTAAATATAGCCAATCGATAATTTTCCATTTTTGGTTCGCTCGCTAGTAAATGTCAAATATGTCCATTTATCATCTTTCAAGACAAAGCTTGTACTTATACCTGTTGAATCATCAGGAGCCCAATAATTTTGTATCCTAACTCTTTGCCCAGCTGATCCTTTTACCCAGACAGACATTGTATAGATTCCTGACATAATCTCAAATCCGTCCTGAGCAATGCCAATTATACCTTTTGGATCGCTAGAAATTATACGTACTGCTTTATTAAAGCTAGGTACAGGGCTATCCAAAACATCAATCGTCCGAACACTTCCAGAGCCTGAACTACGAAATGTCCCAGAATCCCATGAGCCTGAAGCTATACGCATCTCTTTGATTCCTCTGATATAATTTCTGCCACCTTTCGCAGCCTTCGAAACCTCAACCTGAAATAGCTGATTCGTCAGAGCCATGCGAGCGACCTTGTCAGCTATGTCATTCTCGTTGCTACCGATAATGCGCTCATAGAGACGACTTGTTTCTTGAACTCGCTGGAAATCCGTCTGGTTAGCCTTGCCAGCTATTTGAGATGTGATACTTGCAAATTGACCGTCTACTGTATGTTTGTACTGGGCAATCTTTGTAGCGATATCATTATCCGTCTGCGTACTTATTGCACTAAATCGCCGTTCTAGACCTCTCACATCCTCTTGATAAGTTGATTTCCCAACGTAATCTCTGGATATCTGTTCACGGATTGCAGACGCTTGTCGTGCGCTCTCGTCTCGTGCATAACTTTGCAAGCTCTCTTGTCGCTGACCGTCATTATTGACATATGTTTCAATCGCACCAAGTTTCGTCAAGATACCGTCAGACGTACTCTTGAACTCATTTAATTTCGTGCCGTACTGAGTTTTAAAGGTCTCAATCTGTTCAATGGCAGTCTGCGACGATGTTCTCAGATTGTCGATTTCAGATTTCGCTTGGTCGCTAATCCTCTTAGCTTCTTGAACGAGTAATGCATTGGCACCGGATTGACGAAGGGCCTCTTCTGCCTTTCGTCTAGCTTCATTGATTGCTGCATTGTCGAACGACTGAAACTTCTTGTCGATTTCGCTTGAGATTTGATGTTTGACTTCTTCGGCTCTTTCCTTTGCACGTTGCAGTTCATTATCAAACTCTAGCTTATTAACACGAATTTTCTCGTCAAATTCCTTATTTCGACGCTCTACCTCGTTCGCTATAGCTTCTTCAATCAAACCTTCACTAAATCCACTTACTGCATCTTTAATAGCTTGTTGGCGTGTTGAGCGGTCTTTAGCTTGTAATGTCTGGTAATCGCCCAATTCAACGACTGAGCGGTTATCATCTAACTTGTCGATGATTAGCTTGTGAATTCTAGTTTCAAAAGCAATCCCAATTTGGTCTCTTACAATTCCGACACTATCACCAATCCAGATATCTTGCTCAATCGCATTGGCCAAATCCAAAAGATTGGCTTTGAATGTGACGATAGGAATAGATAAACGTTGCAATTCCTTGTAAGTTGCTTTTAACAACTCGACCGGGTCTTCTATATCCTCGTTGGTGTAAACACCAAAACGGTGTTTGATCTCGCCATTTTGATGTAAACCGTAGATATTTCTAGCAGTCTCATTTGCTACATAATTCTGCCCTGTTGGCTTATCGACAGGGTCGCCTTTAGCAACAGACCACGATACATCTTTAAACTGGATTCTACGACCATAACCGCCCGTGGCTTCTCCGGATTCATCCGTGCTTTGTTCGCCCTTACCACGACCGATTAAAGCTGTCACAACCTCGTCAGACGATTCTTCATAGGTTACATTCAGGATATTAGAACCATACTCAAATTGATGCCCTGTTTTACGTCCAAAGCGTTGATTTAAGTCAATGTATCGTCCGATTATCTTGTTTTCGACAAAGGTATATCTAACTCTAAACTCACAAGCGTATGATTCAATCAATTTAACAAGAGCCTGTCTGACAGAAATGTAATAGAAAGACATATTGCCATTGATTGTCAAGCCGTCAACATTGCCCAGTTGGTAGCCGGTACCCTTCAAAATCTCTCTTAAAACATCGCTTGCATTTCCACCCGGTCGCTTATCTTCGATGATGAATGAATGCAGGTCGCTTTCTGCTCTGTCTATCCCTTGGATAGTTAAGCCGATGTCATAAGATTTCTCCGAAATTCTGAACAAACAAAAAGCCCTGTCTCGTGATTGAAATCCGAAAAACTGGGCTTCTTTTATAATGTTAGGCTTGTAATCTACAGGGATTTCAAAATTCGCTCTATCAAATTGATTCAATTCAATAGTATGAGTGAAATCTGCAAGGCTCGCTTCATCGATTTCATCAATCAATTCTTCTGTCTGATTAAATAAATAGATCATGCGAACACCTCTTTATACTCAATACTATTTAGCAGAGCGCCTACAACTTGAAATGTATTCACACCTTTTTGAAGCTTGAAATATCGACTATTAACCATATCGAAGTTCATCAACTCGTTTCTATCGTTCAACTTGATTTCTCTTGTCTCACAATTAACAAGTAGATTTGAACCTTGAATGTAAGTAGCCTTCAATCTGATATACTTCTGAGTTTCAAGATGTAAAATCCGAATTTCAGAACCTGCTTGTGTTGTAAGTCTCAAGATTGGCTCTGTTGGGAAATCTCCGTTATAGGTTATCTTGTTTGTTGTCGCAGTTTTAGGCTCGGTATACTTAAACGGATCATAGCAGATGAAATGCAGTTTGATAACTGTATCATTCGCATCTTCTAGTTCTGGTTTTTTAACCTTCGAAAAGATAGCCTTATAGTATCTTTCAGGATCATCACCGAACACTAATTTCTTAGCTTGACGAGAGAACAACAAGCGATTTAATCGCTCGTACTGTCTCCTCATACCTAAATCGGTAAATCCTGTTAGCTTAACCTGTATTTCTATCTCACGCTCTTTATAAGTCGCACCATAAAGATATTGACCATCTCGACCTTTGATTGTTGCAGTTTCATGATGAAATTCAAGGACATCACGTCCCGTGGTGTTTGCCACAAAGAACGTTCCGTCCTCGTTGTTCATCTCTTGATTGAGGCTTATATCACCAAATCGAACTTCTAGGCCAGAGTTAAATGTTGGTGTGCCTCTGATTGTATCGTTAAAAGTATACATTTAAAACACCATTAAAGGCTTGAAGCCTTCAATCTTATCCTTTCTTCTTTATGTTGGATATTTGAAATGTCAGAAACAAAGGCTATGAAATCATTTGAACCAAGAGCAAGGTTAATAATAGCCGGTTCTTTAGTTTGGTTGACTTCATACGTTGCTGATAATGTACCAGATACGTTATTAGAGAAATCCCCCTGCAAGGCATTGGACATTGCTGAAACTCTAGAACCTGCATCGTCGAACATCGAACGAATACCGTCTGCCATTCCAGACACATTGCTCTTAACATCCTCAAAGCCACTCATTAAAGCGGTATTGAAACCACCCATGATAGCTTGACCAGCTGGTATCAGCAATCTACGGTCATAAGAGATAGGCCCTTTGTGCGCTGCGATCCAGCTAGCGATACCACCGACGAAATCAGTAACTGCACCCCACATCGATTTCAAACCACCAAGGAAACCTTCCATGATGGCACGACCTGCACCGCTCAAATCAATGTTCCAGAGTTGATTAAAGAATCCTTTGACTGCATCAATAGCGCTAGAAACTCCGCTCTTAAGCGCCTCTAATGCACTTAGGAAACCTTCTTTCAAAGCGTTAGCTACATTGATAACTGTATCTTTAATCGCATTGATTGTAGTTGATACAAAGTTTTGAATACCTGTCCAAATTGTCGTAACTGTATTTTGAATAGCACTTAAAACGGTACTGATTATATTACTAATCGCATTAATTACTGTTGAGATAACTGTCTGAATGCCTGTCCAAACCGTTTGTGCAATACCTTTAATAGCTTCCCACGCTGCACTCCAATTTCCTTGAATAAGGGCAGTCGCAACACTGATAATGCCTGCTATCACATTCAACACTGTTGAAATGATTGTTGAAATGATTGTCCAAACTGTCTGAACGATTGTAGTAAATACTGTCCAAACTGCATTCCATACTTCCTGAACAATCTGCATACCTGTTGTAATCACATTTTGGATAACTTCGATAGCACTTGCAATAAATTGCTGAATAGCTGTCCAAACCGTCTCTATAACTGACTGGAATGAATTCCATGCAGTCGTAGCAACCTCTACGATACCATTCCAGATAGTAGACATAAATTCTGAGAAGCCATTCCACAAACCTTTGATTGTTTCAACGATAGGCGTCAGAAACTCCACAAAGCCATTCCATGCAGTCGTAGAGCTCTCTGTAATACTATTCCAAAGATTAGTAAAGAACTCTACCAGACTGTTCCAAGCAGTCTTAATCGCTTCAATGACTGGTGTCACTACTTCAACGATGCCATTCCAAACTGTTGTAGCCACTGAAACGATTCCGTTCCATAAAGCTGAGAAGAACTCTGTTAAAGCGTTCCAGACGTTCATCAATGCTTCAACAATAGGACGTGCGCCTTCTAAGAAGCTATTCCAGACATCTGAAGCAAAGGATTTAATTCCTGACCAAAGATTAGAAAAGAACTCGGAAACAGTATTCCATGCAGATTTAATAGCGTCTATTACTGGCTGAGCCTTCTCCATGAAACTATTCCAAGCATTTGAAGCAGTTTCTTTGATACTGTTCCATAGGTTAGAAAACCATTCGACAACGCCATTCCAAGCATTTTGAATACCTTGCCAAGCGTTTGAAGCAACGTTAACGATACCATCCCATAAGCCGATGAAGAAGTTCCTGAACGCTTCGGATTTATGCCAAAGAAAAACGAACGCTGCACCGATTGCCACGATTGCAGCAATCACTAAACCGACAGGACCAAGGAAGCCAACGATTGCAGTAATCGCCGTGCCAATCCATCCGCCTACCGTACTGAAGATATTTAGACCTCCCAAGGCTATCTTAGCAAGTGTTGAACCTTCAGCCAAGAATTTCAAGCCAAAATAAGCTGCCTTAGATCCTCTAGCGATTCCGAATAAAGCTCTTCCTACATTTCCAGCATTTACCATTCCACCAAAAACATATTTGGTCGCACTTACCGCACCTCTAAGACCGACAAAAGCACTTGTAGTTAACTTGATAGCTCTTTGTGCAGTCTTAAAAGCAAGAAATGCATACGCTATCGCTCTTATCTGTTCAGGGCTTAGGCTTTGAACTACTTTAGCAAACGACTGGATAGCCTGTGAAGCTATGCTTAGACCTTTACCAATCTTTTCGCCAAACGTGGCCATGTCGCCACCAGAAAGCGCTGATGCTACTTTCTTGATAGCTTCCCAAATTTCGCTCAACGCCTTTTTAAAATCAGCGATTGCGCTTGTGTTTGAGAATCCTTGCCAAAATTCTTTGATTTTAGCAACAGACGAACTAACGAATGACGCTATCTTTTCGGAAATTGCGTTAAAGTCAATTTTATTTAAAACTTCTTCAAGACCCGTTGCTAACTTCTTGAAATCAATCTTATCAAGCTGATTCATGATAGCTTCAAGAGCCTTGATACCTGCTTTAGATAATGCGTCAAAAGCTGGCTTCAGTTTATTTGCCAGCGTCTCTTTCAAACCATCTAGCGCTTGGTCAATCGTCTTATAACTGGTAGCCATGTCCTGCATAGACATCCCAGCACGCTTAAACGCTTCAGCGAAATCTTCGGTTTTAATCTGACCTGCTTGAATTTTGGTAATCAGTTCATTGAGAGATAACCCCATTTCTTTGGCTACTGCACTCATACCTGCAGGCGCTTGTTCCATCATGATACGGAAGTCTTGCCAAGTAATTTTAGGCTTGGCAAGAGCTTGCACCATTTGTTGAGACAAGGATTTCATCGCTTGTTTCGGATTTTCAGCGGATGCAGCAAGACCACCCATAGCCTTAACTAGTTCACCACTATCTTGACGACCGATTGCAGCCATCTGTGAGAATGTGCTAGCCATGTCTGAAGCTGAGTAGATCGTCTTGGTCGCATAGTCCTGCATGGCCTCTTTAGCTTCGTTAATTTGGTCTTTCCCCCAACCTAACTTGCTAAGGTTTCCGTCGAACGTGTCCCATGCTTTCTTGGAACTGTTCAACTCACCGACCATTTCACCCAGAGAACTCTTGATACTTCCAAACGCTGAAGTGACCGCTGAACTAACTAAGTTAGCACCCAGCATCGATTTGAACATTGAACCACTCTTATTTGAAATAGTATCAAATGCGGATGATGTCTTTTGAAGTCCGTTAATAGCCTTCTGTAATCCGTTCAAAGTCGAACTCATTCCTTTGTCAACAGCAGTAAGTACCGCTTCGACTGAATAAGTTTCTGCCATTATATACCTCCTTTCATTACATATTTGCTCTCAGTAAGAGTTGCTTCTCTTTCTCTGAAAGTTGATACTTTTGCTTGTTAGTGTCTTTTTTCTTGTAAAAATCACTGTACTTTCTATACAAAGGAGTCTTTCCGTCCAATTTAGTAGCTTCTACTTGTCTAGATAGCCAAGCAGACCGATGTAAGAGTTCATCTTCATCTTGCTTTCTTAGCAATACCCCAGTCATTAACAGATCATACTCATACATTGTCATGCGACCAATCTCGTTCATGTCTGTGATATTCAGAAATCGAACGCAATTTATAATGATTTCCTCAAACGTTTCAAGAGATGATTTCTCAATTATTTCTTGAGGCCTTGCTTCATCTCCGACATCAAAGACTTACCCGCATTTGACTCACTCAATTCTTGAAGTACATCATCAAACAATTGCTCTAAATCTTCATATTCTTCAACGAATGTTTCAACATCAACCAAAGAAGGTCGTGGGCTTTCTGTAACTGTTCCGTGATAAATAACATCAGCCAATGAAGCGATATTTTTGGCGTACAATTCAGGAATTTTAGCAGATAGAGCCATGCCAAATTTCAAGCCTTGTTGCTCGATTGGATAAGCCTTATCAAGCGAACGTACGAATTTAACACCGAATTTAACGTTGTAAGTTTTATCTTTGATTACTAATTGCATTGTTGTTTCTCCTTTTTTCTAAAAAAATACAATAAAAAAGAGAGGCATGAACCTCTCTTAATTTCTACCCACCGATACCAGGTACTCCAGGAACTGAAGTTACAGGACTTGCTGAACTAGATGTTGTTTTGGTAGTATCAGCAAACTCATACTGAACCACTTCAGCTTGGCTAGCGTTAAGAGTAGCATATCCCTTGACACCAGTTCCGTTCACTGCGATTTCAAGTTCTAACTCAATCAAATCTTCAGCATTCTTAGTTTTCTTGAACGATGTAAAGTAACCTTGATAGTAAGTTGCTTCATATTTGTCGCCTTGCTTTTTAGCGTTCTTTTCGATTTCCCATACTTCTACAAGTTCACCATTGTCCATTGCTTTTTCAAGTTTATCAGCCAACTCATCATCTTTAGCCATGATCGTTGTAGCAGTGATAGAAACCTCAATACCACCAACTGATTGAAGAACACCGTCTTTAGTTTTAACTGAGTTAGCGTCACGGCTCTTTTCGGATGAATGTTCAGTTTGGAATGCTAATTTAGCACCGTCTACTTTGCTTGCTTCGCTCAACAAACGGAACAATAGAATACTGTCAATCCCTTTTTTTGCAATTGGCATTTTTTATCCTCTTTCTTTTATAAAATTGTAAATACTAAACGAACACGACCACGTTTCAGCGGTTCGACTGTCGTGTTATCGTCAAATAGCGATATCGTAGACTGCGAGATGTTTAAAGCTAGATGATATCCATCTGCCTCGCTAATCTTCATCGCTTCAGCTAAGATACTCGAACACATATCTGATACTTGTTTGCGTTTTTTTCGGGTACTCCACACCGACAAGACCAACTCTACTGTACCTTTCACATCCGTTTTGTTTGGAACGAGATTAGTCGTCGTGTCCTCAAATTCAACGAACGGATAAGACACGTTATCATCTGGTTTGTAGTCGTATGTTTTGTAACCCAAAAAAAGACAACGTTTAAATACGCTGTCAAAAACTGCTTGCTCTCTTGATTTCATTTAACCAACCTTTCCAAATCATTTTTAAAAAGTTTTTTCTGATCATCAAAAGCTGGCTTGATAAACGGCTGTGCGCTCATTTTGCGAGTTCCTAATTCAACGTAAGCAGCATAATCAGTCCCGGGCGCTACTCGATACTTAAACCTATCTATCTTGCTACTGTTAACAGAGATAGAGCGCTTAGTTGCTCCTGTTGGTTTGACAAATCGCCTATTTTGACCTCTACCTTCATAGTGACCTCTAAACTTGGAAGCATTGGTAACTGCTTTTTTCTGCATTTCAGTACCATTTTTTTCAATGATACGTTCTACTTCTTCCATTTTAGCGACTCTTTGAAGTTTAGCTTGAAGTTTATCAAGGCCTTTTAGTTCAAATCGTAAACTACCCAATAGAGTTGTCCTTTTCTAAATAGAATACTCTTCCAGACTGCTTATCTGCCCTGCATTTATAGCGTTCTTCTCGATAATTGAGATAAGTGAATGCGATTTTAGGTGCATTTTGGAAATAAACCACTTTCGACCCACGTTTATATTCACCAAAAACTGCGACTTGCTTATCGATACCCAAATCCATAACATGAACTGGAACTATCAACCCTTTATCTTCACTGGAAGTATATTCGCCTGTCTCTGGATCATAAACTTCTGGTTGCTTAGCGATAATTTCCACTCTATCGTTATATCTCATAGCATCTTAAACCCCGCATTGAAAGTTTTTGAGCAAACACGCTTTATCACACTATCGTATTCTTTGAAATCATCAGAGTTAAATGTCATAGACGTGCCTTCCAAGGAATGATTACTCATCCCTTCAGCACCTATCCTATTAAATCGTTTAATAATGACCTCGGTAATGATATACTCAAGTCCTTCTGGGACATCATCCACGCCTGCGTAGGCTAAAAAATTAGCAGTTGTTAACATTGCTATAGTTGTGAGCAATTTGTCTTGAAGATTATCCTCAATACCTAACAATATCTTTGCTTGAGTGATATTTGCCATGTTATCCCTCCAATACTGCGACAAGATCCTCTTTGTTCAATGTTGAATAACCTTCGATATTGCGCTCTCTGGCAATATCTTTTAAATCTTTAACCGTTAAGTCGCTATAATTGATAGCTTCAGTTTCAGCAGGCTTTTTAGGATGATGTCGTCGTAACATCATTCCCATTAAGCACCTCCGAATTTAACGACTTTAGAAGGGTCGTACAAGTAAACTCCGTAATGTTCGTCCCCAGTAATAACAGTAGTTTTCTTGAGGATATCGCGGTCTGTTTCAATAGCTACATCACGTTTAAGATTGATTACAAACGCTCCGTATTTAGCAACATCGTCTGTATCTGTGTCAACAGCTGAAACTTTAACAAGGAAACCTTTACCTTTTTCAACTTTCTTAGAACGTACGATTTGAACACCCTTGAATTCACCGAACGTCCCAGATACAACGATAGCCGCACCGATTTCTGAACCACGAACCCACTCTTTAGCAGCATTTCCACGCAAAGCAATAGCATCTTCAGGATTGATGAGAGCAACGTAACGTGCATCTTCTTCATCTGCGAACACTGCCAAGGCTTTATCAAGTGCATCACCAGTTGTGGGTGCTTCAGTTACGAATTGAGTAGCTTTTTTAGCTTCCTCAACTAAATCATTATCTACTTTGTTAGCAATAGCCAAAGCAATTTGGTGTGTAGCTTGACCGATTGGGTCGCCGTAACCAGAAAGAACCGCTTCATCTGTAAGTTCGATACCTTTACCGGCTTTCTTAATGGTCATTGTAGACTTAGCAGTAGTCAATTGGTCTGGAGTAATCGCTTCACCCTCAGCGATGTCTTTGGCATCTCCAGAGTATTCCCATTTTGGAACTGTGACAGTAGTGCCTGGTTGCCCAACAAGTGTGCGCTCAACGAATGCGAGCGGTGTAAATTTAAGAATTTTTGGAAGTTTAGCTGATATCATGTCAGTCATCACTTCAGGGTTAATCATCTGTGCAAGTTTAGTTTGTGTCATTGTCTATTATCCTTTCAATTTATGATAAAGTTCTGGGTCGTTTTGGAGCAGTTCATTTCTACTCTGGTAACCCATTCTGTTAAATTGTTCTTTGGTAATTTCACCAGCTGAAGTGTCTTCCATCTTCTTCGGTGTCTTACCTTTCAGTTTCTCGCTGACCTTTTTATCAGCAAGTTCATTCACCAAAGCTACAAAGCTTTCTACAGCCTCCTGCGTGCTCTCTGCGGTATCTTTAACGACAAGACCTAGGATTTTATCGTCAACTGCAATACCGCCCTCAGAAAGCATTTTAGAGGCTTCTCGCTCAAGTCCGCTACGATTGATTTTAGCTTCCAGTTCAGCAATGTATGCTTTTTGTTTTTCCTGCTCATACTCTGCTTTCTGAGCTTCGTTCATCTGACGTAGCTTTTCGGCTTCATCAAGCTTTTCTTGCATTCGTTTATCGAATGACTTTTCTTGTTTAGCCAAGCGTTTCTTGATTAGATCATCAACTTCGCTTTGAGTGAATGTCTTCTCTGTAGATTCCACCTCTTGTTGAGTGCTAGCTTGTTCAAGTTCAGGTTCGACTACAGGTTCTTTAATATCTTCTGCCATTTCAGGCCCTCCTTTTAAGTCCGAGTGGACTGATATCCTTGGCTTTTAATGTCGTCAAAGTTCGGACAATATAAAAACCGTACGGGATTCCATACGGTTAAGTTTTATAATTCGATTCCTTCGATTTCTGCTCGAATTTCTAGCCAGTATAAATACTGACCCATGGCGCACTTTTGATTTTTTAAAACTTCAATTGAGCATTTTGGCTCAAAATTGAGCGTACCAGCTTCGTATTTGATAACCATTTTATGTAATTTTGTATATTTATCCTTAAGCGCATTGTATTCATCGATAAAACGTCTTTGCCAATCTTCCATATTTCTGTTCCTTTCTTTTAAGTTTCTATTAGGATAACTTCGCAAGCTACCACTGAAATTCTTTTTACAACCAATTCACAATTCAAAAAATCGCATGGATAACCTCCATCCAAATCCTTGTTATTGTGGCAAACTGAAATGTCTTGTTGTTGATCTATCACTTCACAAAGTTCTTTGACTTTCATTTTCTACACCTTTTCTGAGCATGAAAAAAGCACTTAGATTTCTCTAGGCGCTTGTTGATAGATATTCTTCATATTCTTTACGTGCATAGTCAGGCATCTTTCTCTTTGCTCTGACGATAAATTCATCAAGTGGAGTATCATTGTTTGACCTACTAGAATTATAGAAATCACTTCTAAAACGATGAATCCATCTTTTAGAGCGCTCACTTGTAAAAACTGGTGGGTAATCTTTTGAAAATTCCTCCAATATTTGCGGATGATTTTTTTCTAAGAATGCTTGACTAAAGAAAATTGCGTTCCCTAAAAAAGCAACCTGTTCATCTGTCGCTTTTTTCAATGGTTCAAACAAGATATGTTCTAAATATTTTGTTTTCAATCCACTACCTCCACTTCAATAATTCTTCGTTTAGTGTCAAAAGCCATCTCTTGCACCGTTTCAGAGAGAATCTTAAACCTTGTATTTGGTTTAATTATGAACTCTTTTTCGTCGGCGTAATTACTCAATTCACTGATATACGCACCAACAGATTGACCTTTCTTTATGAGTATATTTAATTGAATTTCAACATCTCCGCCTCCAAACTCATCTATAACTGCCCTATCAAGACTAGTACTCATAAATCCTTTATCAATCACTAGTGTTTTACCGACAGCATTTACTAAAAAATCGTCTTCTGATTGATTGAATAGTCGATAAGTTTTAAAAGTTTTTTCTGCTTTATATGTTGAAATAGCTGAAATAATTTGCTCAGATTTCTTCTCAATATCATTATACCACTTTTTAGTCTCATCGCTTAATTTTTGTGAGCTTCCACCTGTGATTTTATCTAGAAATCCTTGTCTTCCTTCTCTCAATACATGGTTGTAATCCTCGTACATCGCTGTTGTATATTCATGGATAGATTCCACTTCATGACTAGATAGATTCTTCAACCACTTCTGATAAGACTTTTGCTTTCTGAAGAAGTCGTCTATTTCTTTTGGATCTTTAGCTTCAAATACTTTATCAATTTCTTGTTGCTCTTTATTATTTGATTTTTTGTGATTAAAATGCGGTACTGTTGTACACCGACAATTCGGATGAAAAGGCGGTGCGTTCAATGCTGGAACCAACTCAGATACTTTAAATATCTTTCCGTTGAATGGTTGACAAATTTGACACGCTTTTAATTCAGTCATGATTTCAAACTCTTCAACACCATTTGCCTCGTAGTTAGATTTCTGAGCCTCTGAGTACACCCTTGCTGATTCGGTTACTGCTAACCGTCTAGCGTAGCCATAAGAGACATCAAACTCTTTTCTAAGATTGCTAATCAGAACATTTGTGCCTTTACCTCTCAAAACGGTATCAGCAACACCTTTCTTAACGATGTCTCGCAACTCGCTTTGTCTTTCCCAAACCCTAGAAGACCACGTCGCATTATTAAAGTTAGCGTATATAATCGTATCTGCTGATACTTTTGAAGCTTCAAAACTACCGAGCGTCACATTCAAAACACCAGCACTAAACATATTCTCTCGTCTGATTGATTCAGTTAAGTGCTTATCAATGATTTCAAACTCACTCAAAGCTAAATCATATTGATGTAGCTTGATATTTGCTTGCAGCACTTCAAGACGACTTGTCTTCATCTTCAAGTTATAGAGTCTCATCAAGTCGTTTTCTGCCTTCGTGAAATCCTTGCTAGTAACCTTCTGACTACGCTGTCTTAAACGATTAGCACGTTCGACTAACTGTCTAGCCTTAAACTCAACATTGACCATGTCAAGTCTATCAGCTCTCTGTTTAGCTTCTAGCTTAGTGATACCTTCTTTATCAGCATATCTTTGCCAAAAGCTATCTATTTCCTTTTGAATATTGTTAGCGTGTTGCTGATAGACACCGTGCAGTTGATAAGCTACTCTCTTATCTGCTAGTTCCCTAGCCTTCTCTTCAGCACGATACCTATCTTCCCAATACTTATTGGTCAACATCTGCTATAACTTTCTGACTTTCATCTATTTCAGCGTCTGAGTAGATTTTTTGTTTTTCTAAACGAGTTTCAAGGTCGCTCATGGCTTCCTCTTCTTTCTCCATCTTTTCGATTTCTGTCTTTGGGTCATCGATAATAGATAAAACAGATAGCTTGGTCTCTTCTGATACTTGCCCAGATAACTGACCAACAATCTGCGCCTCTTCAAGAATGTTTCTCGGCACGTTTCTAGTAAATGTATAAGTCAAGTCTGACCATGCGTCCTCATAGACAGCAGTCAAAGGCACACTGAACACAATTTGATACAAGCGATTGAATGCAGATTGTAGCTTTCTATCTTTCATTCGAGCAAGGTTATCCATCGCTTGCAATTTAAAAGCAAGAGCAGTACCAGATGAATTTCCAAACTCAGCTTCAGACATGTTGGCAACCATTGAAATAGCAAAAATAGACTCTTTCAGTAAGCTAATAAGATTCTCTTGTGTCGTGTCTGAACTTGGTTTCTCAAGGAAATTAACCTCAGGCAAAGGTCCGTCACCATTCTTCCAAAGATTGAAAATCCTGTTTTCTCTGATTTGACTAGCATCTTCATCTTGTAGTTCAACACCCAGCACCTTCAAGTAAGCATCTGCGAAATAATCTACATCATTCGCTTTCTCACTTGCAGCCTTGTTTAAAGCATTAATCAAAGTCTTGACACTTTCAAAAACACTTTGTCGCTCTTCGTTTTCAATCAATTCAACAACTGGAATAGAACTATAGATGTGCTGAGTACGTTCACCAAAACTTACTGATCCACCAGTTGAAAACGTAGCGTCAATCACCTCATCATTCGTGATAACTTGTCCAACGCCTTTTTGGCTATTCTCGTTAAACGTGTATCTTACTGCGAACAACGGTCGTTCTTCAATGCTATTATCATGCACGATGAACATGTTGATTGGACTGTTATAAGTCGCTCTGGTCTGCTTATATTCATCTTGATAAACGTAGATAAACGCATGACCGAACACGCTTGACATTTTAGCAAGTTCAAACTCTGAATCTTCCATGTCGTTAATCTTACGGAAATCAGAGACAAACTCGCTCACGTTTTCATCTTCATGCTTGATTTTAACAGGCACACCAAGTTGATAACCTGTGAACGTATCAACAATATATTTTGCGTAATTAAAAACCAGACGATTGTCTGGCTTCCAGCTATCTTTTTTAGGCATTTTCAAGACTTCATGCTGTGAGAGATACATATCTTCGCTCTCAACATAGTTCTTGACTAGCTTACTCATGTGTAATCTAATCGCTTCAGTAACGACTTCTTCATTCACTTCATCGCTTGATGTCGTAATGACCTTGCGTTTATTAACAAAAACTTTTGCCAATTTTTAAAAACCTCCTTTGAATAGTTTGATTTTAGATTGACTGCCATCGATACATTGAAGACTATATCTTAAAGCGTCCATCAAGTGGTTGTTTTTATCCTCTGGTTTATTCAACCAGTTGCCTTCTTTATCTCGCTGGTAGCAATAACTGTAAAATTCATCCATGATATTTTTACAGTCTGGATGCACATAAATAGCGTATCCTTGCAATTTAGACACGCCTGCCATAATACTATCTTTACCTTTGCGACTCTCAATTATCCGTGGTATATCATGTTCTGACCTCAGTTCCTCAATCAATCTGGATTCTGAACAGTCAGCTATAATATGAGAACGTTGGTAACCTTTATCTTTTATCATTTTTGCAACTTCTCGTGTTATCAAACCAATCTGATAAGATTCATCAAAAATATAAATCTCTTTCGTCGTATCATTTATGAGTGAGCAACACAAAGCAGTTGGATCGTGAGTAAAACCGAAGTCAAGACCGATACATAATTTATTAGCTGAATCTCGTAGTAATTCATCCTTATCGAAATCCTTGACAGTCACGTTCTCGTAGATTAAACCTTCAGCAACTCCCCACTCGCCATCACACACGATTCTAGCACGTCTGGGGTTCGTATGATACAAATCCTCATAGCGCTTGATATCGACTTCATCAAGCCACTCATTGCATTTATAAGTGGTGGTAGTAGCGAATGTGTCGGCTCGTCTCGTTTCTTCGTCAAAAAAAACACGTTTGAGCCAGTGCCTTTCATTCCAAGGGTTAAATGTGACTGTGATTTGTTTAAAGAAATCAGGTACATCTAAGCTACCACGGATTGACTCAACTACTGTACTAAATTTATCTTCAGTCTCAATTTGATATGCTTCCTCAAACCATGCCCAGCATAGACTACCGACATCGACCGTAATAGATGTGATTTTAAGTTCATCATCCAGACCACGAAACAGAATCTTTTGTCCGGTTTTTTTGACAGTTATTTCAGGCAGAGACTCGTTAAATTTGAATTTATGAGCGACTTTCAGTTGGTTAGCCGCCCACTTAAAATCCGTGTAAGTCGATTGCTTGTTCGTGTTGGAGTATCTACGAATGACAAGCAAGTTAGCCCATGGATATTTCAAAAGACGGATAACATAATTCAAAGCGGTTGTCTTGGACTTCTTCGAACCACGGGACCCTTTGACTACACGATAAAGATTTCTTGATCGCCAAAACTGACCGTATCCACCGCCTACTGTCTTAGGTAGGTCAACAACAATATCGTTCTGTTTAATCTGGTATGTCTGACTCATTTGCAAACACCACCGTTCCAGAAACG
>ERZ772953.139-NODE-139-length-19849-cov-2.758159_pt1 | contig 19849 bp, 24 predicted proteins | sample MGYA00580685_ERZ772953 | MGnify/ENA primary metagenome ERZ772953 (study PRJEB29015, sample SAMEA2738080) | human oral metagenome | biome: human oral; feature: human-associated habitat; material: saliva | place: China | collected 2209 ...
GCTACTTCAGAGAAGTCTAGTTTATCCTTTTTTACAATTACATCATACCCATTCCTGGATCCATTCCAGGCATTACTGGTGCAGCTGGGATTGGTTTATCTGCTACAACTGCTTCAGTTGTTAATAATAAAGCAGATACAGATGCTGCATTTTGTAAAGCAGAACGAGTCACTTTAGTAGGATCTACAATTCCTGCTTCAATCATATTTACCCATTCATCACTTGCTGCATTATATCCAATTCCTAACTCTTGAGCTTTCAAATGAGCCACAATTACAGAACCTTCTAATCCAGCATTTGTTGCAATTTGACGAAGTGGTTCTTCTAATGAACGAGAAACAATTTTCGCTCCAGTTGCTTCGTCACCTTCTAATTCTAAAGCATCTACTGTTTTTTGAACATTCACTAGTGCAGTTCCACCACCAGAAACGATTCCTTCTTCAACAGCAGCACGTGTTGCATTTAAAGCATCTTCAATACGTAATTTTTTCTCTTTTAATTCTGTTTCAGTTGCAGCACCTACTTTAATAACAGCTACTCCACCTGATAATTTTGCTAAACGCTCTTGTAATTTTTCACGATCAAAATCACTTGTTGTATCTTGTGCTTGAGAACGAATTAAAGCTACACGATTAGAAATTAATTCTTTTGAACCTGCTCCTTCAACAATTGTTGTATTATCTTTAGAAACGACTACTTTTCCAGCTGTACCTAATTGTGCTAAAGTAGCATCTTTTAATTCTAAGCCTAAATCTTCTGTAATAACTTGTGCACCTGTTAATACAGCAATATCTTCTAACATTGCTTTACGACGGTCACCAAATCCTGGCGCTTTAACCGCTACTACATTAAATGTTCCACGTAATTTATTTAAAACTAATGTTGGTAATGCTTCTCCATCTACATCATCCGCAATAATTAATAATGCACGACCTTGTTGAACAATTTGTTCTAATAATGGAATAATTTCTTGAATATTAGAAACTTTTTTATCTGTAATTAAAATAAATGGATTATCTAAATGTGCAACCATTTTATCATTATCTGTTACCATATATTGAGATAAGTAGCCACGATCAAATTGCATTCCTTCTACAACATCTAATTCCGTTTCAATTCCTTTAGATTCTTCAATTGTAATAACGCCATCGTTACCTACTTTTTCCATTGCTTCTGCAATTAAACTACCAACTTCTTGAGAACCAGAAGAAATAGCTGCTACTTGCGCAATCGCTTCTTTTGATTCTACAGGACGAGAAATTTTGTGTAATTCTTCTACAGCAGCACGTGTTGCTAATTCAATTCCACGACGAATGCCTACTGGATTTGCACCTGCAGTAACATTTTTTAATCCTTCACGAACAATTGCTTGTGTTAAAACTGTTGCAGTTGTTGTTCCATCTCCAGCACTATCATTTGTTTTAGACGCTACTTCTGCAACTAATTTTGCACCCATATTTTCAAAATGATCTTCTAATTCAATTTCTTTTGCAATGGTTACCCCATCATTTGTAATTAATGGTGAACCAAATGCTTTTTCTAATACAACATTACGACCTTTAGGTCCTAAAGTTACTTTTACTGTATTTGCTAAAATATCTACTCCACGTAGCATTGCTGCTCTTGCATCTTCAGAAAATTTAATCTCTTTTACCATCTTTCAATTCCTCGCTTTCTTATTGGACAATTGCAATAATATCTTGTTCTTTTACAATAATATATTCTTGACCATCTAATTTAACTTCAGTTCCTGTATACTTTTCAAATACTACACGGTCTCCTACTTGAACTTGACGATCTTTTTCTTCTGTAAATTCACTCACCGCTAATACTGTAGCAAATTGTAATTTTTCTTGTGCTGCAGTTGGTAAAAATAAACCTCCTGCTGTTTTTTCTTCTTGTTCTACCATTTGAATAACAACACGATCTTTTAACGGTTTTAACATAATGATACCTCCTTGATTTTTTAGCACTCTTTCTTCTTAAGTGCTAACCACATTACTATAGTACTCATTTGGTCAAAAAAAATCAAGAAAAATCACTTGAAAAATTCCTTATAATCTTGTAAGATTTTTTTAAGGAATACTATTAGGGAGGTTTTATTATGATGAGTACAAGAGAGTTTATTGTACATTTTATTTTAGAAATTTTGATTACTAGTTTCTTTATTTTTTTAGCAGTAATACTACTTCCTATTCGTGGATGGGAATTTTCAACAATTTTTTGTTGTGTTTTTGCCACATTTAGTATTTCAAATGCGCTTCGAATGTTAAAATCTTATCTTGCCATGAGAAAATTCATTAATGAAACAGTGGATATCATTAAAAAAAACTATCCAATGATGGAAGTAGAAGATGAAACTGAAGATGAAGATGCATCAAAAAAATAAGAGGAGGTATCCAATTGAAGAAACGTCTCTTTTTCTATTCAATAGGCACTACGTTTATCCTTACCATTCTCGTTCTACTTTATGCGAGCTTAACAAATCAATCTATGTTAGATTTTGTTTATATTGGAAATACTTTAACACTACTAAGTTTTCCTTTTTTAATTATTGGCTTAACTTTATTAGTCATTCAATCTGGAAACTTTGACTTTTTCCTATATAGTTTTCGTTCAAAGAAAAAAGGCTATGTTCCACAAAAGAAAAAATCGTATCAGTCTGTCATTCATTTTTGTTTATGGACTTTTGCATTGTTATGGATTATTTCAATTCTATTAACATTCCCAACAATTTTTAAATAAACAACGAAAAAAGTGACGTCTGCAACAACAGCACGTCACTTTTCTTATACTCATGTAGAGAATCCTTCGCATAGTAGCCTAGCAATGAGACTCGCTTTTGCGAGGCTGCTTGCGTCCTCAGCTACTATAACGCAAAGTCTACTTCCTAAACACTCTCTCATAAGCATCCGTTCAAACAGAAAAGACTTTGCATAGTAATACTAGTGATATAATCAGCCACCGCTGATTATATCACACGAAAAATTGAGACCAAGGCTCAATTTTTAGGCATGAAACAGCAAAGCTGTTTGCTGCCGTCCCCTGCTACTACAACTGGGAAGTCTATTTCGAATATATTAACGTTTGTCGATTCTCTTCACTGCATAGTCTCCGACAAATTGAATCAAGAACACAAGAATTAAAATCGCAACCGTAGCCACAAAAATAATATCCTGCTTATTACGAGTAAAACCAATCATATAAGCCAAGTTCCCTAATCCCCCAGCACCAATAACACCCGCAACAGCAGTTGAACCCACTAACGCAATCGTTGTTACCGTAATACCAGACACTAACGCAGGAAGAGATTCAGGAATTAACACCTTCGTAATAATCTGACGAGTCGTAGCCCCCATCGATTCAGCTGCTTCTACAACCCCAGAAGGAATCTCATTTAATGAAATAGACACTAAACGAGCATAGAAAGGAGCTGCGCTAATGACTAAAGTAGGAATCGCACCCTTAGGCCCTAAAATAGTCCCCATCAACGCTTTCGTAAATGGCATTAATAAAGCCAGTAAAATAATAAATGGAACCGAACGGAAAATATTAATAATTCCAGAAAGGATTAAATTCACCCATTTATTTTCTAAACTTCTACCCGGGCTTGTTAAATATAAAAACAAACCAAGCGCTAAACCAATAATAAATACGTAGAAAGTAGATAGAAAACTCATATAAACTGTTTCATTTGTCGCTTTAATCACTTCATTCCAATCTACATTTTTAAAACTAAGCATTTCATGGAATAATTCTGAAAAACTCGTTTGAGCTAAAAACACATTAAACATTTTCTAGTACCTCCACAATAATTTCTGCTTTTCTTAAGTAATCAATCACTTCTTCAGCTTTAGCAGATTCTTCTTCAATTAAAATAATCATACTTCCAAGCACACCTTTTTGCGTTACATTTACATGCGCTTGTAAAATCGAAATTGAAACATCTAGTTTACGAATGACTTCTGATAAAATCCCTTCAGCAGTAGTATCCCCTAAATATTGAATACGAACAGCCACTCCAGGTCGAAGTGAAGTTGATAAATGTTCAAAAACATCTTGTAAATCTTGTTCAGAACGTTCTTCTCCAACAAACTGTTTTGTAATGGTTTGTTGAGGATTTTTGAACACTTCTAATACTTCCCCAGTTTCAACCACTCTACCTTGTTCCATTACAGCAACACGATGGCAAATTTGACGAACAACATGCATTTCATGTGTAATTAATACAATTGTTAATCCTAAACGTTTATTAATTTCTACTAATAAATTCAAAATATCTTTTGTTGTTTTTGGGTCTAATGCACTTGTTGCTTCATCACATAATAATACTTCTGGATCATTGGCTAATGCACGAGCAATCCCAACTCTTTGTTTTTGTCCACCAGATAATTGAGATGGATAAGATTTTTCTCTTCCAGTTAAGCCTACAATTTCAATTAATTCAGCTACTTTCTTTTGACGAACATCTTTTGCAACTCCAGCAATTTCTAATGAAAAAGCAATATTTTCTTCCACTGTACGTGACCATAATAAATTGAAATGTTGGAAAATCATCGCAATTTTACGACGTTCTTGTAATAATTCTTTTTTCTTTAATGTAGTAATATCTTTATCATTGACAAAAATATGACCAGTTGTAACAGATTCAAGACCATTTAATAAACGAATTAATGTACTTTTACCTGCTCCTGAAAAACCAATAATTCCAAAAATTTCACCTTTTTTAATGTCTAACGAAACATCTTTTACTGCTTCAACTGTTCCTTGTTTACCATGATAAATTTTAGAAACTTCTTGTATTTTAATCATCATTCTTCTCCTTATACTCTAAAAAAGGTGTGGCAAATAGCGTATGCCACACCTTGTATTTTATCATTATTTTGCAGGAATTACAGATCCATCTGCATATTTATCAGAAATAAATTTACGGATTTCATCACTTTGTAATGCTTTGATTAAAGCTTTGATTTTATCTGAATCTTTATCTTTTGGTTTAACTGCTACTAAGTTTGCATATGGTGAACTTTCATCTTCTAAAGCAATTGAATCTTTTTTAGGAGATAATTTTGCATCGATAGCGAAGTTTGAGTTGATGATTACTGCATCACCTTCATTAGCTTCATATGTTGATACTAATAATTCAGGAGCGATTTCATTTTTAATTTGAATGTTCTTTTTGTTTTCAACGATATCGCTTAATTGAGCGTCAACTGGTTTAACACCATCTTTTAATTTAATTAAACCTGCTTTAGTGAAGAATGCTAAGAAACGACCAACTTCAGCTGGGTTTGTTGAAGCATATACTGTTGCGTTTTCTGGTAAATCTGCTAAAGATTTATATTTTTTAGAGTAGATAGCCATTGGCTCGATGTGTACATTACCGATACTTACTAAATCTTCGTTGTGTTCTTTATTGAATTTTTCTAAGTAAGGTGTATGTTGGAAGTAGTTTGCATCTGCATCTCCTCCGAATACGATTTGGTTAGGTGTTACGTAGTCGTTTACGATATTGATTTGTAAATCATATCCATCTTTTTTAAGAATTGATTTAGCTGCTTCTAAAATTTCACCGTGTGGTGCTGGTGAAGCTACTACTGTAATCTTTTTATCTTCTACTTTTGGAGCTGCTGTTGTTGCTGTATCTTTTGATTGAGATGCTCCGTTTCCACATGCTACTAATGTTGTTGCTACTAATCCTAATGCTGCTGTTTTAATTAATTTTGAAATGTTCATAAATAAATTCCCCTTTTCTTTTTACATTGATAAATGATGATTAACGGGCGCGCTTTCCGTCAATCGTCGAATCAGATAATTGATGTTATAAGTATTTGAGCCATAAAAAAACTCCACCTTAGTTTTTGACTAGAGGCGAAGGATCGCGTTACCACTCTATTTTTAACAAACTTCACAGCTTGTTACTCTATAAGTACATGTTTATACTCTAGTACGGTATCGGGCACCATTCGCAGAAGCTTTATCACTCCTGTTGCTCCCAGACCATTTTCAATAAAGTTCCTGCATCCTTTTTCACCAACCGGACTCTCTTTTTACGTTCGCTTTTATTTACTTATCTGTTCATTGCATCAGTTATTTATCTGTTGTAGATAATATAATATATACGCAAGTTATTGTCAATAACTTTAAATAAATATTTATTATAGTTTTTAACTATTATGTTCCATAGTTTTTCTGCATGGTAAGAAGTAATAAGCAATTGTATCAAATATTAAAGAAATAATTATTAAGAATTCATTTATGTATTGTTTTTTAAAGTCGTTGTGATAAAATTAGGATAAAATAAAGATAGTAAAGAAGGTTTATTAATGATAAATATCCGTCCAGTTTCAGATTTACGAAATAAATTTCCAGAAATTGAAGAAACCGTAAATCAATCAAACTCCCCAGTATTTTTAACAAAAAATGGTCATGGTGCAATGGTGCTAATGAGTATAGAACACTACTCATTACTTACAGATTCAATCGAAAGAGAATTAGATTATGCCGATAAAGTTGCGGAAGAAAATGATACACGCTATTCACATGACGAAGTGTTCAACAGAGTAAGAGGAAGAATTCATGAATAAGGAATCTTTTCATTTAACTTATCTATCCACATTTGAAGAAGATTTAAATCAAATAGTAGATTATATTTCTTATACTCTAAAAAATCCAAATGCAGCTAAACGATTAGTAAATGATATTGAAAGAGCCATAATAACTAGATTAAAATCACCTTTATCATTTGCTCCCTATCGTTCTTTTAAAAAAAGAAAATATACCTATTATAGAATAAACGTACATAATTTTTCGATTTTTTATGTAGTTAATCAAAATAAGATGGAGATTCGTAGAATTTTATATAACAAACGTAACTTAGATAAGTTTTTATAAAATTAAACGTACACTCATCCACTTACGTAAAACGGAGAAAGACTTCCTCATAGTAGCATGCGTGAAAGCAGCCGAAACTCGGCTACTTTCACAAGGAAAAATCAAGACCCTAGGCTTGATTTTTAGGCATGAGACCAAAGGTCTGCTGCCGTCCTTTGCTACTATTTTGGAAGTCACTATCCTAAACATCCTCTCATCTCCTCACGTAAAACGGAGAAAGACTGTTCGCCGTTGCAAAAGTAATAGTAGCCATATCGGCTACTATTACACGGGAAATTTCGAGACTAAGGCTCGAAATTTAGCCATGAGACAGCATTAGCTGGCTGCTGGCGACCTTGCAACAAAAGAACAGTCTTTCGTAGTTAACGATAGTTTTTTAACTCTCTCTGTACATCTCGTTTTATATCTTTTTGTTTTAACGCTTCACGCTTATCATAGTTTTTCTTACCTTTAGCAATCCCAATCAACAACTTGGCAACCCCATTTTTAATATAAACCTTCAATGGAACAACCGTATTCCCCGCCTGTCTTACCTCTTGCTCAAGCATCTGAATTTGCTTCTTATGCAATAACAACTTTCTCGTACGAAGCGGATCATGATTGAAAATATTCCCCTGCTCAAACGGACTAATGTGAACCCCTACTAAAAAGGCTTCTCCATTTTTAAAACTACAATAACCATCTTTCAAATTCATTCTAGCTTGACGAACCGATTTAATCTCCGTTCCCGTTAACACTAAACCTGCTTCAATCGTATCTAAAATCGTATAATCATGATTCGCCTTACGATTTTGCGCTAAAACTTTATTATCTGTTCCTTTTGGCATCCGAATTCTCCTTACGAATGTTTTTTTCTACGCTTTTGCTTTGCTTGCGCTTTAAAATGTTGTCTCCCTTTATTTTTAGAAGACTTCTTCGATTTTTTACTTCTGCTTTCTTTTTTCGCAGTTTTCTTAGGCGCTTCTTTTCCTTTAGTTGGACGTTTGTTTTGATTAATCAAATCTGCATTATCCGCCGCTAAAATAAAATCAATTTCATGCGCTTCTACATCAACTTTAATTAATTTTACTTTAACACGATCTCCAATTCGATAAGTTACTCCTGTTCTCTCACCAATTAAGACCATATGACTTTCAATAAAGTTAAAGTAATCTTGATTCATATGCGTAATATGCACTAAACCTTCTACGGTATTTGGCAATTCCACAAACATTCCAAACTTAGTAACAGAACTAACAATTCCTTCAAACTCTTGTCCAATCTTATCAGCCATAAATTCAGCTTTCTTCATCGCATCTACTTCACGTTCTGCTTGAACTGCTAAACGTTCCATTTTACTCGATTGATCCGCAATTCTTTCTAATTTAGAAGCATTTAATTCTTCTTGTTGCTTCGATAAGAAACTTCCACTGCCTTCGTATTGACGAATCATACGGTGAACAATTAAGTCTGGATAACGACGAATCGGTGAAGTAAAGTGAGTATAATCTTCTGCTGCTAATCCATAATGTCCAGAAGGTGTAATATCATATTTAGCTTGTTTCATAGAACGTAACATCATTGTCGATACAACTGCTTCATATGTTTCCCCTTTTACTTCATCTAAAGCTTTTTGCAGTTTTTTCGGACTAATGGTGTCGCTTGTTCCTTTAATATTAATGCCAAATGCTGTGACAAATTCTAAGAAACGTTGCATTTTTTCTTGTTGTGGTTGTTCATGGACACGGTAAATAAATGGAACATTTTTCCGTTGATAGTGCATCGCAACTGTTTCATTAGCCGCTAACATAAAGGATTCAATTAATCGTTCTGCAACTCCACGTTCACGAATTTGAATGTCAATCGGTGCGCCTTGTTCGTCCACAATAATTTTTGCTTCATGTGTTTCAAAATCAATCGCTCCACGTTCTTTTCTTCGTCTTTCTAAAATATGATGTAATTCTTTCATATCCAACAACATTTGCTGAATTTCATCTGGAATTTCGACTTCTTTTTTCTCATACAATTCATTTACTAAACTATACGTTAATCGCATATCTGAACGAATGACACTTGGGAAAATCTCATATTGATAAATCGTTCCACTTCGGTCAATTTCCATACGACAAGACATCGTTAGTCGCTCTTCATGCGGATGTAATGAACAAATTCCATTTGATAATCGTTGTGGTAACATCGGAACGACACGATCTGTTAAATACACACTAGTTCCACGTTCAAATGCTTCCCTATCAATCGCTGAATTTTCAGTCACATAATACGATACATCTGCAATCGAAACGGTTAATTCAAAGGTTCCATCTTCACGTTTTGTAAGTGCAACAGCATCATCCAAATCTTTGGCATCGACCCCGTCAATGGTAACGGTTAATTGTTCACGTAAATCTTTACGTCCTTGTCGATCTTCATCTGTGATAACTTCAGGAACAAGATTTGCCTGGTCTATCACTTCTTGTGGAAATTCTGTTGGAATATGTAATTGTTGCAAAATCATTAAAATATCCATTCCAACGGCATCTTTATAACCAATTTCTTTAACAACAATTCCTTCTAGTGAAGAACGATTTTTTTCATTCGTGTATTTTGTTAATTCTACAATGACTACAGTACCATCTACTGGATGCAATCCATTTGGACGAATTAAGCAACGAGTACCTGCTAATTTTTTGTCTTTAATGACTACTTCACCGCAATACCCTGTATCTTCTGCAGTTTCTGAACTAAAGCGAGTATAAATCCCTACCACTTGAGTCGTATTACGTTGAATAATTTGGACAATTTTCCCTGTCGCAGATCGTTGACGATAGCTATCGGCTGGTTCCGTAATTACTAGTTCTACTTCATCCCCATCCATCGCACTCATTGTATCTCCACGAGGAATGAAAATATCTGGCTCTCCTTCGACTACAGTGACAAATCCAAATCCTTTATCATTCGCACGATACGTTCCTTTTAATGTTTGATTCAAAGGATTCAATCCAAACTTTCCATTGCGATTTAATTCTAAAATGCCTTCTTCTTCTAAAGCGGCTAATTCTTTGACTAATATTTTAAAATCTTGAGATTGATTCATCCCAAAATGTTCACTAATTTCTTTTACATAAAAACTTTCTGGTGCATATTCCTCAAAAAAGGACACCAAAACTGTTCTCAATGATTCTCTCATTTCTTACCTCCATTCTTGTTGGTCTAAAAATTCTAATACAGATTGTTGAAATTCTGCTTTTTCTTTTCCGACTGTAATGACATGCCCTGATTGTTCAAACCAATGAAAATCAACAGCTGCATTCACTAATGCTTCTTTCATCTCAATAGATACTTCCGGATCAACTAATCGATCCAATTCCCCTTGCGCAATATAAAAAGGCCCTGTTACCTGTTCTAATTTCTCTGCAACTTTAGCTGAAAAATCATGTAAATCTGCTAATTGTTGTTTTGCTTTATACTCTAATTCAATAATTTCAGTCTCACTCATTTGATCATTTTTTGCAAATGCCATAAAACTCTTGAACAAATCAGGTAATTGTGCATTTCTTGTTGAAACAGGAGAACAAAATGTTCCCGCAATTTCCACTAATTGATTGGTTGCTAATGCTGCTGCCATCATTCCACCCATAGACAATCCTAGTGCAGCAACCGTTGAATAACCTTGACTTCTAACAAAATTTACTGCTAGAGTTGCATCTTGATACCATTTTTCAGGAGTTTCTTTTAAAATCTCCATTGCATTTGAATGCTCATGTCCACTAAAAGTAGGGACATACACCGCATAATTATGTCGATGTAAAAATGAAGCTAACATCCTTAGGTCAGATGATTTCCCAGTATATGCATGAAATAATATAACCGCCCGTTTATTTGTTGTTTCCTCTAACCAAATTGTTTCCAAGTTGTTCACTCCTACCTTTAATTGATATTTTCCATATAGAAAAACACAATGTCTTAGAGATACTCCTTCAACATTGTGCTTAATCATTTTTATTTTGATGAAATGTACGCTAAGGCTACTGCTAAAATCATAAAGATTGCTCCTAATCCAACAGTTACTCGAATTAAGAATGCTTCAAATCCACGTGCTTTTGTTTTCCCAAATAATTGCTCAGCACCGCCTGATAATGAATTTGCTGCATTTGTTTTCGATGGTTGCATAGCTACAATAATAATTAGTAACACACTAATAATAATCATCAATGTTAAAATTGTTTGATACAAAGGATCTTCCTCCTCTATTAATATTCTTTCCAATTCTACCATAAAAATAGCGTAATTACTACCAATTGCCCTTAATTTCTTTAGTGTAAGGTGATTTTTTAAGCATCAAACACCTATTTCCTCCACTTTCGTGATATAATGAACGTAATATGAAAAGGAGGTTTTTATGAAAGGTTTAGTGTTTTTTGACTTGGATGGAACTCTCTTAAATAAAAAAGGCCAAGTCGACCTTGAAGTCATAGAAGCGATTCAACAATTAAAGGAAAATGGATATGAACCACTTCTAGCAACAGGAAGATCTCCTATCGAAGTTTCGGAAGTCATTCGCTCTACGAATATTCATTCTGGAGTTTTTATGAATGGACAAATTGTTATTTTCAAAGGTGAAATATTAATCCATCATGAAATTCCAAAAGAAACGATTGAAAGACTGCTACAATTTGCAAAAGAAAATCATCATGGAATTACATGTTATAATGTTAATGCCTTTAAAATGATCGAATCAGTCCCATTTGCCAAAGAAGCCTATGAATATATTCATACACCAGCACCGGATATTATTCCAACATTTTATAAAGAAGAAGCCATTAATATGTTGCTCTTACTTTCAAGAGATAATAATGATGAAGCTTATCAACAAGCTTTTCCAGAATTAAGATTTATCCGTAATTTTCCTTATGCATTGGATGTTATTACCGCTAGAAATTCTAAAGCAACAGGCATTCGAGCCTTAATCCACACCTTAAATACGAATTCTATCACGACATACGCTTTTGGAGATGGCACCAACGATTTAGAAATGTTCCAAGAAGTTGATATTGCTATCGCCATGGGAAATGCTATTCCCCTTTTAAAAGAAAAAGCAAACTATGTTTGTGCTGACAACGATAAAGGGGGCATTATTCAAGGATTAAAACATTATCATTTAATATAGGAGGAAGTCATGTCAATTTATGAAATAGAAGTTCCTACATTAGATGGAACAAGTACATTAGAAGCCTATAAAGGGCAAGTATTACTCATTGTCAATACCGCTAGTGGATGTGGATTAGCTCCACAGTTTGCCCAATTACAAAACTTATACGAAACATACCACGAACAAGGATTTAGCGTTCTAGGATTCCCCTGTAATCAATTTGGAAACCAAGAGCCTTTAAGCGCTGAAGAAGCTCCTTCAAGTTGTCAATTCAATTATCAAGTCACTTTCCCAATGTTTGGAAAAGTACTCGTTAATGGCCCAGAAACTCATCCATTATTCAAACTATTAAAAGAAGAAACCAAAGGACTATTAGGCAGTTCGATTAAATGGAATTTTACAGAATTCCTTATAGATGCATCCGGAGAAGTCATCGCAAGATTTGCACCAACTACTTCTCCCTTATCAATCGAGAAACAAATAAAACAATTATTAAATAAGGAGTGTTAATATGAATACAGAAGAAATTTTAAGCATTTTAGAGGACTTGGAAGTAGCCATTTTTGCTACCGTGGATAAAGACGGAAAACCTCATTCTCGTCCAATTCATATCGGTGTTGCCAATGAACACGGGGTATTCTTTATGACGAGCCCAGAAACTCATTTCTACAAACAATTACAAGAAAATCCTAATGTCGCAATTGCTGCATTTTCACACGATGACTACTTAATTCAAGTCATTCGTATCGAAGGAAAAGTTCGTGAAATCGGAAAAGAAGGATTAGAAGAAATCTTAGCAGGAAATCCATTTGTTAAAAATGTGTATCCAGATGATTCACAACGTGCTGGAGTACAAGTATTCCAATTATATGAAGGAAAAGGCTTCTACCATAGCTTAACTCAAGGTCACAAATATACTTTCAGTATTCAAGGCTAATCATCATAGTCAAAGGAATCTTCATGAGAAGGTTCCTTTTTTTGTTCCCACCAATGTGATACAATGAACGTAACGCTTTTAAGGAGAGATATTTTATGAAAAACTACAAAAAAATCCTAACTCATTCTATTCTATACGGAAGTCTGTTTGTACTAGCTGCCGGTTGCCAATCAACGTCAACTACAACTAACACTAGTACGACAACTGCTACCTCAAAAGAAAAATCTACTACTGATTTAATTGGACAAGCTTTGCCAAACTTCGAATTTGAAACAGCAGACGCACAACAAAAAACTCCTGCTGATTTTAAAGGGAAGAAAATTGTCTATGTCGCTTGGGCAAGTTGGTGTCCAAATTGCCAGCAAGAACTCCCTATTCTAAATGAATTAAGAAAAGAATATCAAGATTCTATTGAATTCGTCTTAGTCAACTTACTCGTTAAAGGAGAAACACCTGAAAAAGCACAAGCCTTCTTAAAAGAAAAAGGACTAGAATTCAACTATTACTCAGATAAAGAAAAAAGCTTCCAAAAAGCTTTAGAAATTCATTCGATTCCAACAATGATTTTTGTCGATCAAGAAGGAAAAATCAAAAATGTTATCGATGAAGTAAAAGATAAAGCAACGATTGAAGAAGTCTTAAAAGGATTATAAAAAGGCAAAAAAGGATGATGGGCAATGCCTCTCATCCTTTTTCAGTTAAAAATTCAGTTTTTATTTATCTTCTTTTTTACCTTTTGGTGCTACTAATCCTAGAGCTGCTAAGATTGATAATACAGCTAGAGTGAATACTTTAATTTTTATGGTGATTTTGATTTATTTTAATATTCTTTTTTTCACATATTCAATAATCTTATTCGGCGTATCAATTTCCCCATAAGTCACTTCAGTAGGAGCTACTTCAAGTCCAAACTCTTCTAACCTTACCAATAATTCTACAAACGCTAATGAATCCATCAATCCTTCTTCTTTTAAATTAATATCCTTATCTTCATAGACAACTTCATCTTCGCAAATTTCTTCTAAAATACTCAAAATTTTTTCTTCCATATTGTTCTACTTCTAATTTGCTAAACGATTTAAAATATAACTTACTTCTAATTCCACTCCAATTGGTAAAACAGCCTCATCAATATCAAATTTTTCATGATGATGACCATAAGCTGTTTCTACACTTGATTGACTTCCTAAAAGTCCATATACTCCTGGTTTTCCAACTAAATAATCTGCAAAATCATCCGCACCCATTGTTAATTCATATTTGGTAATAATATTATTAATCGAATCAATGGATTGAGCAACTGTTTGAAATTTCTCTGCTAATTCATGAGTATTAATCACTGGAGCGGCTGCATCATACCAATCAATTTCTACCTCACAACGATGTGTAGCCGCAATTCCTTGTGCAATTCTTGTTACTGCTTCTTTTAAATGAGCTCTTGTAGTATGACTAAAGGCGCGAATTGTCCCTTCTAATAAAGCATCATTCGCGACAATATTATAACGTGTACCTGCATATAATTTTCCTACACCTACTACTGCTCTATCTCCTGGATCCACTTCACGACTAACAATTGTTTGCAGCGCAACAACGATTTCGCTAGCTGTCACTAATGCATCATGCCCTAAATGAGGACGACCTACGTGCGAACTTTTTCCTTTAACGTTAATTTTAAAAATATCACAAGAGGCATTCACAGGTCCGCCTTGAACAGCAAATGAACCTAATGGTAATCCTGAATTCACATGAATAGCAAAACTTTCATCAATTGAATCAATTTTTCCTGAAGCTACAAATTGTTTTGCACCTGCTCCAATTTCTTCAGCTGGTTGAAAAGCAATATACACTGTTCCTGCAAATGTATCTTTAATAGTATTTAATACTTTTGCTGTCCCTAATCCCATTGCTGTGTGAGCATCATGACCACATGCATGATTTAATCCTTCATTTTTAGAAGAATACGATTTATTCGTACAATCTGGTAATTCTAAGGCATCAATATCTGCACGAAGAAGAATCGTTTTCCCTTCTCCTTTTTCCCCTTTAATAATAGCTAATGTTCCTGTATCTGCAATTTTTTCAAACGGAATGTTTAATGTTGTTAATTCTTCTTGAATTTTTTCTGCCGTTTTATATTCTTTTAAACTAGCTTCAGGATGTTCGTGAAAATGTCTTCTTAAGACTACTAACTCTTCTTTTAGGGCAAATGCTTTTTCTTTAATCGTACTCATTAAAATTCCTTCTTTCTATTGTAATAAAGAGGCATGACGAGCATGCCTCTTTGGAGATGAATGATGATTAAAATGATTAATTCTTAGAAATTATTTTAAAGAAGCTTTTTCCCAAACTGGTACGTTAGCACCTTTTGAAACTTCTTCAATTTTCTTAGCTGTTTCTGGTGATTGGTAGTATTCTACGATTTTTTTGTATACTTCGTTGTTTTCGTTACCTTCTTTAGCAGCGATTACGTTGTAGTAAGGTTGTGAAGAATCAGTAATTTGTTCAATAAAGATAGAGTCTTTTGTTGGTTGGAATCCAGCTTCAACAGCGAAACCGTTGTTGATTAATGAAGCAGCAACATCATCTAAAGCACGAGCTGTTTGTCCAGCAGGTAATTCTTTGATTTGGATGTTTTTAGGATTTTCAACGATATCATCTTTAGTTGCTAAAGTGTTGTTAGGATCTTTTAATTTGATTACGCCAGCTGCGTGTAGTAAACGTAATGCACGTGAGTTGTTTGAAGTATCTTCAGGAATAGCAATTGTATCGCCATCTTTTAATTCACTTACGTTTTTAATTTTTTTAGAGTACACACCCATTGGAGCAATTACTGTATATCCAATTGGTTTGATGTGAGTGTTTTGTTCTTTGTTGAAACGTTCTAAGTAAATAATTGTTTGGAATGAGTTTAAGTCAACATCTCCATTTTCTAATGCTTGGTTTGGTTGAACATAGTCTGTAAATTCTACTAATTCAACATTGATGTTTTCTTTTTCTTTTAAGCGTTTAATAACGTCATTCCATACATCTTGATTTCCTGCGTTAACCCCTAATTTAACTGTTTTTGCTTCTTTTTTAGCATCTGCTGCTTGGTTTGAATTTGAAGAAGTTTGTGCAGCTTGTCCACATGCTGCTAATGTTAATCCTGCTAATGCTGTTACAAATAATTTTTTAATGTTCATATATAAATTCCTCTTTTCTTTGTGTTTAATCTGTTTAAATATCCTTTTTATTGTGAGTTCGTCGCTCCAGTGATTCATTTCAGAGCGCTCAATCTCGTATCCTTTTATTTCGTAGCTCTTTTTTCTAGAAAGTCACCGACTGCTTGGCTGATAAATACGATAATCAACATAATAATTGTCGCAACTACGATGACATCCCCTTGGAACCGATTATATCCTCTTGAAATTGCTAAGTTCCCGATCCCTCCAGCTCCAAACGCGCCAGCCATTGTTGTTAAACCAATTAAGCTGATTGTTGTTAAAGAAGAAGCACGAATCAAACTTGGCAATCCTTCTTTCAAGTACACTCGGAAAATAATTTCCAATGGTGTACATCCCATGGCGATTGAAGCTTCAATCACACCTTTATCTACTTCTAACAAAGCTAATTGTACTTGTCGTGAGAAGAATGGAACAGTCGCAATGACTAGTGGCACAATTGCACCAGGAATTCCAATGGTTGTTCCAACAATGAATCTTGTTAATGGGATTAATAACATCGCTAAAATGATAAATGGAATCGAACGGAATAAGTTCACCACTTTATCTAAAGTAGCATATAAAATTTTATTTTCTAAAATATTGCCTTCACGAGTGACTACTAAAACAACTCCTAATGCAATTCCTAATACTCCAGCAATTAACCCTGTAATTCCTACCATTAATAATGTATCAATTGTACTTTTAATGATTTCTTGTGTTACACGTGCATCAATATTTGGAAACCATTGGTGTAAGTTCATCTTACTCAACCTCCTTTGGCTCATCTAAAATTTCTGTTTGAACACCCGATTGATGAATATGTTCTAGAGCTCTTTTAATATTTTCGGCTTCACCAGATAATCCTACTAGTAAAGTTCCAACTGCTGTTTCTTGAATAACTTCCACATTGGCAAATAAAATATTCGCTGCTACTTGGAATTGAGTTGATAATTTCGTAATTAATGGTTCTCCAGTTGAAGCACCGACAAATGAAATTTTTGCAAGAACATCTCCTGGATTTAAGTTTAGTAAATGTTCATGTTGTAGAACTGTTTCAATTCCTTTATTAATATGTGTTGCTGTATCAATGAAATCTTTTGTTAATGGTTTTTGTGGATTCGTAAAGATTTCTAATACTGATCCTTGTTCAATAATTAATCCTTGTTCCATTACGGCAACTTTATTACAAATCTCTTTTACAACTTGCATTTCGTGAGTAATAATTACGATTGTAATGCCTAATTGTTCATTTACTTTTTTCAAAAGTTCTAAAATAGATTCGGTTGTTTTAGGGTCTAATGCACTTGTTGCTTCGTCACATAGTAGTACATCTGGATCATTAGCTAATGCTCTTGCAATCGCAACTCTTTGTTTTTGCCCACCAGATAATTGTCTTGGGTAGCTAGTAATCTTATCTTCCAATCCTACTAAGTGTAGCAATGACTCAACTTTTTGCTTAATTTCCGCTTTAGATAATCCTGAACGTTTTAATGGAAAGGCAACATTTTCAAATACCGATAAAGTATTCATCAAGTTAAAATGTTGGAAAATCATTCCTATTTTTTTACGAGCATCTCTTAATTGAGCTTCTTTTAAACTTGTTAACTCCACTCCTGAAACAGTTACGGTTCCATTTGTTGGACGTTGTAATAAATTGATGGTACGTACTAATGTACTTTTTCCAGCACCACTGTATCCGATAATGCCATAAATATCTCCATCTTCAATAGTAATATTTACTTGCTTTACAGCTTCGACCGTTTTACCTGATTGCTGAAATGTTACATCAATATTTTTTAATTCAATCATTTGTTTCTCCTTTCAAGCAAATAAAAAGCCCGCTCTTTGGTCTTACTCACCAACCAAAGGACGAGTTCTCTCGTGTTACCACCTTAATTCACAGAATTCTCACAAATTCTATCTCAATCAGTTATCTTTAACTGAAAAGCTATATCGGGCTTTCCCGTAATCGTTTAATGATTCAACGATTAGCACTCAAAGGCCATCTTCAAAGTTTCAACTATTATCTCTTTTCACCAAACCGAGACTCTCTAAAATAGATTCACTTTTACTCTTCTTGTCACAGTGCGTTATTTCTATGAAACTAGAATACCAACAAAGTTTGTTACAGTCAATTTCTAGATTATTATCACTTGTTATAAATTTTACCTATATCCTTTTTCTTGCATATCTTACTCCTTTTTTCTACAATAATGATACGAGGTGATATACATGAACAATTTAATTTCTTATAAAAAAATGCCCCTATGGACAGTTGATACTTTACCCGAACCCTTTAAAAAAATGCATAATACAAAGGTAGGTACGTGGGCACAACTTCATATTTTAAAAGGAGAAATCACGTTTGAATTTTTAAACGAAGATGGAAGCGTTAGTGATACTGTACTGCTAAATGCTACAACTCCTATTCCACTAGTTGAACCACAACAGTGGCATCGAATTGCAGAAACAAGTGACGATATCGAATGTTATTTAGAGTTTTTCTGTAAAAAAGAAGATTATTTTGCCAAAAAATATGGCTATACAAAGACTCACTCTGAAGTATTAGCTGCTCAGCCTCTTATTCCAAAAGGACGTGTACTTGACTTAGGAAGTGGTGAAGGTCGTAATAGTTTATATCTAGCTTCTTTAGGATATGATGTTACTTCACTTGATTGGAATATTCCAAGCTTACAAAAATTACAAGAAGTAGCTACTCAAGAAGGACTTTTACTTGAAATTGAACCGTATGATATTGAATCTGCAGATATTCCTGGAGGTCAATATAATTGGATTATCTCTACAGTTGTCTTGATGTTTTTACACGAAGAAGTGATTTCAGATGTTATTAAAAATATGCAATCACACACAGCTCCTGGTGGATATAATCTAATTGTTGCTGCCATGTCTACTGAAGATACACCTTGTCCTTTGAATTTTCCATTTACATTCAAAGAAGGCGAATTACTAGAATATTATACCGGTTGGGAAATTTTAAAATATAATGAAGACTTCGGTGAACTCCACAAAACAGACGAAAACGGCAATCGTCTTCGATTCAGATTTGCAACATTATTAGCGAAGAAAGGGTAAGTTGAAACGTCTATGGTCTTAGAATTAACCGATTCTGGAGAACTTGCCAGAGTTGAAGAAAAGATTAGTAAAAAAATGGAAATTTGAGCATATAGTCTCCAATTTCCATTTTATGTTTTTTAGGAGGTAGGAAGATACCCAAACTGATTAATAAAACTACAGAAGCCGCCATTGTATACCATTTTTTCGGAATGGAATAGAGTATGTGATGGACTTTTTGTTGTTCTAATTCTGTTGTTTTTTGCATTATTTTTCCCTCAAAATCTTCAAAGAAATTTTTAGGTGTAGCGTATATATTATCTCGTTTTAGGTTGTCAATATCTATTTTTTTCATAATTAAAAATGGTTTTGTAGGAAATCTTCAATTTTTTGTTTGGCATAGTGGTAGTTCGTTTTCAGGGTGCCTACGGACATATCCAATATTTTACTCATTTCGTCGTAGGGTATTTCGTCATAATACCGGCTAATTCGGATAATTTCTTTCCCTGTTTCTTCATAACACGCATGAGCTGTACGGCCGTAAGCAAGCCGTCTCCCGTCGTATTATAGTCAAGAAAGATAATATGTCCCGACTGCTCTCCACCGAGAGAATAG
>ERZ772953.141-NODE-141-length-19805-cov-5.008962_pt1 | contig 19805 bp, 14 predicted proteins | sample MGYA00580685_ERZ772953 | MGnify/ENA primary metagenome ERZ772953 (study PRJEB29015, sample SAMEA2738080) | human oral metagenome | biome: human oral; feature: human-associated habitat; material: saliva | place: China | collected 2209 ...
AGTGACACCGGGGATTGCGCATGCTCACTGACACAATCCCCGGTTGCTCGGGGTGCCTCATTTGTGAGGCTCTGTGTTGAGGATCTGTCGTTCCTCGTGGAGTCAGCAGGCTTCGAGTGCCTCTGGCAGTTCGTGCTTGGGATCCTGGTCGTAGGCCTCGAGCGCGGCGACCTTGGGCGCGGAGTGGCTGGAGGGGTCGAACGTGTATCCCAGCCATTCCTTCGCGAGGCGCCTGGCGAGTTCGATGCCAATGATTCGCTGGCCGAAGGTCAGCACCTGGGCATCGTTCGACAGGATCAGACGCTCGACGGAGAAGGAATCGTGTGCGACGGAGGCGCGGATTCCGGGCACCTTGTTGGCTGCCATGGCGACGCCCATGCCGGTACCGCAGACGAACAGGCCACGGTCGGCTTTGCCCTCTGCGATGAGGCGAGCACCGGCGACGGCGACGTGCGGGTAGTCGATATCCTGACCAGCACTCAAGCCAACATCAATGACCTTGTCGACCCTGGGGTCGGCTTCGAGATCACGTTTGAGGATCTCCTTGTATTCGACGCCAGCACTGTCCGCGGCGACAACGATTGTAAAACCCACAGTGGTATCCCATCTTCGATCGTTCAGAAGCTGCGTTGCTCCTGGTCGCCGAAAGGCGATGGATCCATTGTGGCGAGCGTCGCACACCCACTTACATCCGTGCACGTTCGCGTATTTCCCCCCTTTTGCTGCATTTTTTGTTTGTCTGAACATGCGCACTTTTGTGCACAGGGACACAAATCTACCCAACACACCCCAACCATGTGGTAGGGGCTTTTCGTTGCGTATCACACACCCACTCCCCCACCTGCCCATGACCTGCAGCAATAGAAGTCAAACGACAAAAATCTGGGTCCGGATCAAAGATCCGGACCCAGATTTTTTGAGACGGGCTGGCGGATGCCCGCTACACGACCTCAGTACGCCAACCCCTTCGGCTGCTCCGCAAGCACTGCAAAGCCCGGATCAACGACCTCGAAGCCGTTGGCCTTGTAGGCCTCGTAGTCGAAGTTTTCGCATTCGTCGTACCCGATGCGGTGGTACTCGTAGAAGCCGTCCCAGTCCTCGTACCCGGACCCGAGCGACGACTCGAGGAACGCGTCGGCCATGGCCATCGCGGTGCGCGGGGCGACGTAGAAGGCGCCCATGGCGAGCAGGTTCGCGTTGTTGGCGGCGGCGCAGCGGCGCGCGGCGGGCACGGATTCGCACACGGCGGCGTGCACGTGGGGGCACTTGGAGGCGGCGATGTGGATGCCCATGCCGGTGCCGCAGAACGCGAGGGCGCGTTCGAACTTGCCTTCGGCGATCTGGGCGCCGAGCGCGAAGCCGACGCGGTGATACATGGGCGCGCTCTCGGCGTCGGGCGTCAGGTCGGTGACGGTCCAGCCGCGCTCCTCGAGGTGGGCTTTGACGGCTTCCTTGAGGGGGTGCCCGGCGAAGTCGGCGCCGACGACGACGTGCTTGTCTTTAGCTGTCAGCATGCGCGTGTCCTTTCCTGAGTTTGCGCAGTTTGGAGAAGGAGAAGAGGCCCTCGTTCATGCAGATGACGAGCAGCAGTACGCCACCCCAGATGAGAGGCCTGTAGAAGTTGGAGATGTTGGGGAACATGTTCAGGCCGGAGGAGAGGACCTGGAGCATGAGGATGGACAGGAGGACGCCGCTCAGGCGCCCGGATCCGCCGTTGGGGTTGACGCCGCCGAGGACGACGATGAGGACGGTGAGCAGCGTGTAGGAGGCGCCGTAGTCGGCTTTCGCGGAGTTGTAGTTCGCGAGCATGACGATGCCCGCCATGGCCGCCATGACGCCGGAGAGCACGTAGGTGCGGATCAGCAGGCTCTTGACTTTCAGGCCCGAGAAGCGCGCCGCGGTGTCGTTCGTACCGAGCATGAGGATCGTGGTCCCAAAGCCCGTGAAGGCGACGATAGCGCCGGCGACGGCCGCGCACACCAGGAACACGACGAGGGGGATGGGGACGAGGCCGGCCACCTTCCCCGTGAACACGGCTCCGAACGCTGCGGGGACGCCGGAGACGGGTTTGCCTTGGGTGAGGATGAGGGCGACACCTCCGAAGAGCTCGAGGGTGCCGAGGGTGGCGAGGATGGGTGGGATCTTCAGGACAGCGACGAGCGTGCCGTTGATGAGTCCGCACACGACCCCGACCGCCAGGGCGACGCCCAGGGCGATGAGGGTGGCCATGCTCATTGACGAGGGGGTGACGGCCGGGCCGAGCATCGAGCGCAGCGTGAGGGCCGCGCAGATCGAGGTGACGTTGGCGATGGCGACGACGGACAGGTCGATGCCGGCGGTGAACATGGTGAACATGACGCCCAGGCTCATGAGGCCGAATTCGGGGAATTGGACGGCCATCGACTGCCAGGTGCGCACGGCGAAGAAGGGGCCGGGGCGCACGGCGGCGAAGAAGATGAGCAGGAGGAGGAAGACGATGATCAGTCGCGTCATGTAGCTGTCCTTTTTGAGGAAAGCGAGGCGCGGGGAGGCGAGAAGCGTTGACATGTGGTCCTCCTATGCTGCGTTGCGGCGGCCGCGCATGACCTGGAGCGCGGAGACGCCGGTTCCCACGATGATGAGCAGGCCCAGGGCGAAGCCCTGCCAGAACGTCGGGATTCCCATGAGGATCATGGAGTTTTGGACGATGACGATGAGCAGCGTGCCGAGCATGACGCCCGTGAGAGAGCCCTTGCCGCCGGTGATCGCGGTGCCGCCCAGGACGACGGCCGCGATGACCATCATTTCCATGCCGAGCAGGTTGGTGGGGTGCATCTGTCCCATGGAGCAGGTGCGGACCATGCCGGCCAGGGCGGCGATGATGCCGACGAGGACGTAGAGCCAGAACTTGGTGGCGCGCACCTTGAAGCCGACGCGGGCGGCCGCGGACTCGTCGCCGCCGAGGGCGAAGAGGGAGCGTCCGAACATCGTGTAGCGGGTGACGAAGAAGGCCACCGCGACGACCGCGACGAGGATCAGGAAGGACACGGGCATCGAGGACTGCAGGCCGGAGCTTTCGTTGCGGGCGACGAAGAGGGACGCGGACCCGAAGGAGCGCATGGACTCGGGGATCGTGTTGATCTGCACGGATTTGAGCGCGCCCTGCATGACGCCGTTGAAGACGTTAGCGGTGCCTAGGGTGATGATCAGGGTGGGCACGGTCAGCCTCGACGTGAAGATGCCGTTGAATGCGCCGAGGACCGCGCCGAGGGCGGCGGCAATCAGGAAGGGCACGATGACGGGCCCGTTCCACCCGTTGTCGACAAGGACTTTCGTGGTCACGTAGACCGCGAGGGAGGCCAGCGCCGGGAAGGACACGTCGATGCCGCCGGAGACGAGGACGAGGTGCGCGGCGACGGCGAAGAGGCCGGGGACCACCATCGCGCCGGCCAGGTCGACGAGGTTGTTAGCCGTGAAGAACTGGCCGGATCGCGCCTGGATAACGAGGGTGAGCGCCGCGATGACCAGGAACACCCAGAATTCGTTGGCGCGCAGGACTTTCGTGATGAGTCGGGGCATTAGATCTCTCCCCCTTCGGTCGACGAGGCCGGGGCCTGGTCTTCGGACAGGAGCCGGGTCAGTTCGGCCTCGGTGAGGGTGTCGGGGTTGATCGGATCGCTCAGGTGCCCGGCTCGCATGATGGCGATGGTCGAGCAGTTGGTGAGCACTTCGGCGATGTCGTCGGAGATGATGATGACGGCCATGCCTTGCGCGGCGAGTTCGCGCAGGATCGAGTGGATCGTGAACTTGGAGCCGATGTCGACGCCGACGGTGGGCCCGTTGAGGATGAGGACGGAGGGCTTGGTGGCGAGCCACTTGGCCAGGACGACCTTTTGCTGGTTGCCGCCCGACAGGGTGTTGACGGCGTTGGCGGGGTCGGGGGTGACGACGTCGAGGCGCTTCACCCACTTCTTCTCTTCGTCACGGATGGCTTTCTTGTCGATGAATCCGAGGGCCTTGGTGAAGGATTCCATCTCGGAGATCGTGATGTTTTCGCCGATCGAGCGCGAGAGGAAGAGGCCTTCGGTGAGTCGGTCTTCGGGGACGTAGGCGATGCCGGCGGCGATCGCGTCGCGCACGCCTCGCAGGGTGACGTCTTGGCCTTTGACGCGGATGCGCCCGGAGTCGAGGGGGAGCATTCCGAAGAGGGACATGGCGAGTTCGGTGCGTCCGGAGCCGAGGAGGCCGGTGATGCCGAGGATTTCGCCGGGCCGCACGCTCAGGGTGGCGTCGGCGAAGGCGCCGCTCACGGTTGCGCCCTCGACCTGGAGGATCGGAGCGTCGGTGATGTCGCCGGGCTGGTAGCGCTCCTCGTCGAAGTCGCGCCCGGTCATGTGGCGGGCGAAGCTGGCGCGGTCGAGCTCTTCCTTCGGGCAGGTGATGACCTTGTGTCCGCTGCGCAGGATGGTGAAGCGTTGCGCGATTTCGAAGACTTCTTCGAGCTTGTGGGACACGAAGAGGATCGCGATGCCGCGCGATTGCAGGTCGGCGACGATGTTGAAGAGGGCGCGCACTTCCTTCTTGGTGAGGGCGGTCGTGGGCTCGTCCATGATGATGAGCTTCGCGTCGCCCATGAGTGCGCGGCTGATGGCGACGAGCTGTTTGTCGGCGACGGAGAGGTTGCCGACGAGTTCGTCGAGGTCGACCTGGAAGCCGATTTTGGCGACGGCTTCGCGGGCGACTTCGCGCATGCGCGAGCGGTTGACGAGGCGGCGTCCGGCGGCGACTTCGCTGCCGAGCGCAATGTTCTCCATGACGGAGAGGTTGGGGAAGATGGAGAAGTCCTGGTAGATGACGCGTACGCCCGCGTCGATGGCGTCGGCGGGTGTCAGTCGCGTGAAGTCGCGGCCCCCGATGGAGACCGTGCCCTGTTCGGGGGTGTGGACTCCGGAGATGACTTTGATGAGGGTGGATTTACCCGATCCGTTTTCTCCGGCGAGGCAGTGGATTTCTCCGGGCGCGATGTCGAGGTCGATGTCGACCAGGGCTCGCACGCCTGCGAAGGATTTGCTGACGTGTCGTACCGCCAGCACTGGGGTGTCCATGTGGTGTCCTTTCCGACGCGTGGTACCGACCCGGGGCCACCCCGCCCGCGCGGTGCTGTCGCCCGCTCGTGGAGGTTTGTTCGTGCGCGAGCGTCAGTGCACGCGCTGGGGTGGCCCGGCCACGGCCTCGTTCATTGGGACGAGGCCGTGGCGCGCGGGTGGTCGTGTGCGGTGAATCGGTTAGAAGCCGAGGGAGTCGACGTTGTCCTTGGTGATCTGGATCCAGCCGTTGCCTTCGAGGACCTTGGTGGAGCCCTGCGAGAAGTGCATGGATTCGTAGCCCTTGACGCCGAGGTTGACGCCGTCTTCGATCTTTTCACCGTTGAGGATCTTGGTGGCCAGGGATGCCATGGCGTAGCCGGCGTCCGCGGGGTCCCAGAGGGTCAGGGTGGACACGGAGCCGTCCTTGAGGATCTGGGCGTTGGCGGCGGGCATGCCGGTGCCAGCGGTGAAGACCTTGCCCTTCAGGCCGAGTTCTTCGATGGCGCGGGCGGTGCCGGGCGCGTCGAAGGAGGAGGTGCCGAGGATGCCCTTGACTTCGGGGTACTTCTTGAGGACTTCCTTGGCGGTCTGGTAGGCGGTTTCACCGTTGTCCTGGGATTCGACGCGGGGCTCGGCTTCGAGCAGCGTCATCTTGGGGTACTTCTCCTTCTGGTGGGCGACGGCACCGTCTGCCCATTCGTTGTGGGAGGCGTTGGTGACGTGTCCGACCATGGTGGTGTAGACGCCTTCTTCACCCATGGCTTGGGCGAGGTTGTCCATGATGAACGCGCCGTATTCGCTGTTGTTGAAGGCTTCGATGTCGTACATCGTGTTTTCCTGCGAGGCGCCCTCGTGGGTGACGACGACGATGCCTGCGTCCATGGCCTGCTTGAGGACGGGTTCGATGGCACCGGGGTCGACGGGGACGACGCAGATGGCGTCGACGCCTTGGGCGATGAGGTCTTGGATGACCTGGGCCTGCATGGTGGCGTCGGTTTCAGCGGGGCCCTTCTGGAAAACGTTCATGCCGGTGTCGGCGGCGTACTTCTTGACGCCGGTTTCCATGCGGACGAACCAGGGGTTGGTGGCGTCCTTGGGGACGACGGCGATCGTGTAGTTGCCGTCTCCGCCGCCCTTCGCGGCGGAGTTGGACGAGGATTGGGCGGTGTCGCCGGGTGTGCAGGCACCGAGGGCGAGGGCGCATGCGGATGCGGCAACGAGGGCTGTAGCTGCGAGGCGGGGCTTCATGGGAGTCTCCTCTGTGTGGGTCAACGTCGGTGTTGAGGTCGTGGTTGTGCGGCGGCTCTGCTGTGTTGCGGTGGTGCCTGGCGTGTCCGTCTTCGTTGCTGGACCTGCCCTGCGGTGCCGCGTGTGCGGTGCTGCTGCGTGCCGGGTGCTCCCGTCCTTGGGGGCGCGTCGGCGTGCCCCAATCCTAGGCCACGCGGGTGGTGGCGTTCACTTTCCGGGTCCGTGTGGGACGAGGCCGGGGCGGGTTTTTGGGGTGTGGTTGCGGCGGTTTTGGGCTGATTTGTCAGACCAGTGACGTCATAGTACTAATCGAATTGAGACGTACTGAATTCGTTAAGCACGGTCCACTACTCACGCAGCAAACCATCTGCACAACCGTTCAGCGAATCGCGTCATATGTGCACATCTGAGCGGTGAAGGGGCAGCGCCTAACCGGCTACCACGCAGGATAAGACGCTCCCCATACCTGCGAAATGTTTAGTACGGCTTACAACGCGGACGAACGCCCTTGTTGATCTTCTTTGCCAAATCAATCAGCTCCTTGGGATTTCCTCGGCGCCATCCATGAGCAACCGCCCACTCAGCCATCTTCTTCGGAGGAAGAATGATCCCCTCATCATGTAGACGAAGCAGAGGCCGAACCACATCTCTCTTGTCACGGCCAGCAGCGATCGTATTGTTATGGTTGATCATCTGGGTTATCCGCTCGAGCGCATCAACAATTGTCGGGGTGAGCTCAGCTTCAGGCTCAAGCCCAGGGAGAGGACCGCGATCCACAACCGGCTCAAACGTGTGAACGATTTCAGCGTTCACTTCCTGGGCCCAGGTCTCCAAAGGACTCGACCACTGGACGACCGCTAGTGCTGTCACCCCCATTGCTCCAGCTGGATACGCCAGATTCTCAGCATCGGGATACATCGCAAGAACAGGGCCATTCACGCGGTGCACATCTTTCCCTACCGCGATCATAAGATCCACTCCGTCATGTTTCGATTGTTCCTGTAGGAACTCGTTGTTATTGAGGATTCCCCTCTGCGCGACCCATAATGTGAGCATTTGCCCTGCATGCACATGCTGGCGTGCCCACCGCAGTGCCACTTTGGCACCTTCTTCAGTATGGTCCGAAATAGCGCAGGGATAATCGATCATTCTCGCAAACATCGTGGTAACTACCTCCGATTTGTCGTCATCATGCTGTGTCTTCAATCGGCGCGAACAGGATTCAGGTCCTTGAAACTTGAGGAGAGCCACCATCTTCGACAACTCATCCCCGTAGCCCTAGCCGACATACAACACGTTAAGGAGGGGCATGCTCATCTGCGTCCAAGCCCGGTTCATGTAGGCCATCGACGACAAGGATCGGCCCTGGACTCCCACCGTGAGGTGAGTAGCGGAACCGGTCATATTGCATACAACAATACCCTTAAACAACGCAGGTACCACAGCGAGCGCTAGGACCATCGTCACCTAAATACTCTCCTCGTACCCCACCCGCGACGCTACCTAGCTTGTGTGTCGTAGATTACCCGCTATTCTTGGTCGCATGACTGCTGCGCGCGACGACGACTTCATGGCACTGCCCGGTATGGAAGCGGATTCCACCGACACCCACCACGCTCGGGAACGTTTGTCAGATGACACCGACCCCCGCTCGGCAAACACCTCGTCGAACACCTCACCAAACGCCTCCTCGAAGTCCGCTCTCGATGCCCTGCTGGACGAGTACCGTGCTCGCGCGAAGAGCGAGCGCGAGAAGGGCACGCTCTTTGAGGAGCTGACGCGCCAGTTCCTGCTCCATGACGCGCGTTTCGCGCACCAGTTCAAGGAGATCTGCCTGTGGAGCGAGTGGCCGGAGCGCCGCACGGGCGACACGGGCATCGACCTGGTAGCGATCCCCGCCCGCGACGGAGAGGGCCCGGTCGCCATCCAGTGCAAGTTCTACGCGCTGGGTCACCGCATTCAGAAGGCGGACATCGACTCGTTCCTGTCGGCGTCGGGCAAGGAGCCGTTCGGCCACCGCATCGTCGTGGATACGTCGGGCGCGCCGTGGGGCAAGAACGCGCAGGACGCGATCGAGGGCCAACAGATCCCGGTTTCTCGCATCACGCTGGCGGATCTGCGCGATTCGGACATCGATTGGCGCACGTATTCGCTGGGGTCGACGCAGGCGCCGAAGACCCGCGAGCGCAAGGTTCCGCGCGACCATCAGGTGCGTGCGCGCAGCGCGGTGATGTCGGGCTTCGAGGAGCACGACCGCGGCACGATGGTCATGGCGTGCGGCACGGGTAAGACGTTCACGGCCCTGACGATCGCGCGCGAGTTCGTGGAGAAGGAGGGCGGCACCGCCCGAATCCTGTTTGCGGTCCCCTCGCTCGCGCTTCTCAAGCAGACGCTCGACGATTGGGCGGCCGAGGCCGACGGCGCGTTCACGGCGTGGGCGGTGTGTTCGGATACGAAGGTGTCGTCGTCGGCGCGTAACGACACGGCCGAGGAGTCGGCGGTGGACCTGCCGATTCCGGCGACGACGGACGGCCAGCGCCTCGCGGACTCCCTGAACGCGAACAACGCGACGGAGGGCCTGCAGGTCGTCTTCGCGACGTACCAGTCGATCGAGGTCATTCACCGCGCGCAGGAGATCGCGGGCGATGATTGGCGCGATTTCGACCTGATCATCTGCGACGAGGCCCACCGCACGACGGGTGCGACGCTGACGGGCGAGGACGAGAGCGCGTTCACGAAGATCCACAGCGACGAGTTCATCCGCCGCGCGAAGACCCTGTACATGACGGCGACGCCGCGTATTTTCGCGGAGAACGCGAAGAATAGGGCGTCGGAGAAGGACGCGATCCTGACCTCGATGGACGATCAGGAGACCTACGGTCCGGTGTTCTTCCGCCTGGGCTTCGGCCAGGCGGTGAAGGAGAACCTGCTGACGGACTACAAGGTCATCATCCTGACGGTCAGCGAGGAGGAGGTGTCGCAGCACTATCAGGCGATCGCGGAGATGGGCGGCGAGCTGAACCTCGACACGGCCGCGAAGCTGACGGGCTGTTGGAACGCGCTGGCGAAGCGCAAGAATCGCGGCTCGGACATGGACTACGGCGAGGATCGCGCGCCGATGCGCCGCGCGGTGGCCTTCTGCAAGGACATCAAGGCCTCGAAGGCGGTGGCGACGCAGTTCCCGGACCTGGTGAACGGCCCCTTTGGACTCAGCGACCTGAGCAATGACGACGCGTCGGATAACCTGCAGGTCGAGTGCCGCCACGTGGACGGCACGATGAACGCGGCGGTGCGTGCGCGCGAGATGGATTGGCTGACCGAGGGCGCGGGCACGGACGAGGTCCCGGTGTGCCGCATCCTGACGAACGCGCGCTGCCTGAGCGAGGGCGTGGACGTGCCCACGCTGGACGCGGTGCTCTTCCTGTCGCCGCGCAAGTCGCAGGTGGACGTGATCCAGGCGGTGGGCCGCGTGATGCGCCGCGCAGAGGGTAAGGATTTCGGCTACATCATCCTGCCCGTGGCCGTGCCGGCGGGCATGGCGCCGGAGCGCGCGCTGGACGACAACAAGCGCTTCCAGGTCGTATGGCAGGTCCTCAAGGCCCTGCGCGCGCACGACGAGCGTCTGGACGCGGCGATCAACTCGATGGAGCTCAACGGCCAGGGGCCGGAGAACATCATCGTCGAGCAGGTCTCGCTCGAGAAGGCGAAGAAGCAGGACGATCCGCTGGCGGGTTCTGCGCCCGATGGGGACGAGGCCGGGGCCGGGTCGTCGGGGTCCGGCACGGACGGGGTGGCCCAGGGGATCCAGGGTCAGCTGACGCTGCTGCCGTCGGATTGGAAGGAGTCGGTGTTCGGCCGGATCGTGAAGAAGGTGGGCTCGTCCCTGTACTGGGAGGACTGGTCCAAGGACATTGCAACGGTCGCGGAGCGCTACATTAACCTGATCGAGCAACTGCTGGAGGATCCGGAGCGCCAGGACGCGTTCCAGGAGTTCGTGAACGCGCTGCGCGCAACGCTGAACCCGGCCGTGGACAACGAGTCCGCGGTGGAGATGCTGGCCCAGCACATCCTGACGGCACCGCTCTTCGACGCGATGTTCCCGGATCATTCGTTCTCGAAGCAGAACCCGGTGAGCCGCGCGATGAACACGATTCTTGAGATGCTCACCGATCATTCGATGATCGAAAACGAGCGCCGCGATCTGGATTCGTTCTACCGGGCGATGGTCGAGCGCATCGAGGCCGTGCACACCCTGGCGGGCAAGCAGGAGATCATGCGCACGCTCTACGATCGTTTCTTCTCGCAGGCCTTCCCGCGCATGAGCGAGCGCCTGGGCATCGTCTTCACGCCCGTCGAGGTCGTCGACTTCATCATCCGCAGCGCGGATGACGCAATGCGCACGGCGTTTGGCCAGGGCCTGGGGGATCCGGGCGTGGCTATCATCGAGCCTTTCGCGGGGACGGGCACCTTCGTGGCGCGCCTGCTGCAGCTCGGGGTCATCCCGCCCGAGGCCCTGGAATACAAGTACAAGAACGACATCTTTGCGAACGAGTTCGTGCTGCTCTCCTACTACATCGCGTCGATCAACATCGAGCAGGTCTACCACCAGGTGCGCGCCGAGCAGGGCGCGGACGAGGGCTACGTCGAGTTCCCGGGCATGACCCTGACGGACACCTTCCAGCTCCACGAGGGCGACGGCACGATCACCGAGGACTTCGAGGGCCTGGCCGCCAACAACGAGCGCGCGAGGGCTGAGAAGGACTCGGCGATCACGGTCATCGTCATGAACCCGCCGTACTCGGCGAAACAGGCGAGCGCGAACGACGACAACCAGAACCTGGCCTATCCGCGCCTGGACGATCGCATCGCGGCGACCTACGCGGATCATTCATCGGGCGTGAACAAGAACAGCCTCTACGACTCCTATTTCCGCGCGCTTCGCTAGGCATCGGACCGTATCGGAGAGCGGGGCGTCGTCGCCTTCGTCTCCAACAGCTCCTTCGTGGACGGCAACTCCGCAGCGGGTGTGCGTCTATCACTACAGGAAGAGTTCTCCCAGATCTTCATCTATAACCTCCGCGGCGGTGTCCGAGGCAAAATGGGAGACACCGCGAAGCGCGAAGGAGGAAACGTCTTTCCCATCATGACAGGCGTCGCCATTAGCGTGCTCGTCAAGGACCCCTCGTACTCCGGAACCGCTGAGATCTTCTACGCGGAAACAGAAGACTACGCGACGCGCCAGGAGAAGCTCGATGAGATCAGCGCCTACGGATCCATCGAGGGGATCGGCGGGGCAGACGCATTCCGTTCCATTACGCCGAACCAGCACGGAGACTGGATCAGCACGCGCGACGAGCGATTCGCTTCTTTCCAAGAGATCGCATGCAAGTCATTCAAAGGGAAAGATGGAAGTCCAGCTATCTTCCGTCAATATTCCTCAGGCCTGCAAACTAATCGTGATGCGTGGTGTTACAACTTCTCTCACGCTGCGTTAGCACGGAACATGCAGCAAATGATTGCCGCATACAACACCCAGCTCGAAGTGGGGACCAAAATTTATGATGATCGCGAGATAAAGTGGTCTTCAAGCCTTGAATCGTCATTTAAACGAGGCATTACAACGGCCTTCACTCCGTCAAAGATTCAGGACTCAATGTACCGTCCTTTCTGCCGCACACAAGTGTATTTTGACGCGTTGCTAAACCATCGCATTTACCAGCTTCCTCAAATCTTCCCAACATCTAGTCATCGCAACATCTCTATCACTGTCTCTACGGACTACAGGAAAGAATTCAGCCCGTTCTCCACCAATCTTCTGCCGGATCTGAACTCTGTCGGGACACCACATATTTTTCCACTCTATACGTGGACTCCCCTCTCCCCCACCTCCGGGAGCGAGCCCGACCTGTTCGCCGACCTGGCGACCGCCTCGGAGAGCCAGACGGATGGGGCGGCCACGGCCTCGTCCCTGGATTTCTCGCGGCCGATCGGCGACCAGATCCCCGTGATCCTGGACGGGTATCGCCGCGTCGATAACATCACGGACGCGACGCTGACCTCGTACCGTGAGCATTACGGGGATGCGGGGATCACGAAGGAGGACATTTTCTTCTACGTGTACGCGCTGCTGCATCACCCGGAGTATCGGGAGCGCTACGAGGATGATTTGAAGAAGATGCTGCCGCACATTCCTCGTGCGGCGGGTTTCCACACGTATGCGAGCGTGGGCCGTGAGCTGGCGGACCTGCACGTGAACTACGAGCGGGTGGAGCCGTACCCGTCGGTGCAGGAGGAGGCGAGCCTGCACGCGCCCGCGGACCCGTGGGAGCGCTACCGGATCGGTGAGCGCAAGATGCGTTTCCCGAAGCTGGGGCGCCGCGATAAGGACTTCACGCGCTTGGAGTACAACGACTACGTGACTCTGACGGGCATTCCTGCGGAGGCGCAGGGCTATTCGATTTCGGGCCGCAGCCCGCTTGAGTGGATCATCGACCGCTACCACGTGAAGACGGACAAGGCGTCGGGCATCGTCAACGACCCGAACGATTTCCTGCGCGAGCAGGGCCGCCCCGACGCGGTCGTGGACCTGATCAAGCGCCTGGTGACGGTCTCGATGCGAACCCAGGAGCTCCTGGCGACGCTGCCGAAGTTGGAGATTCCGGAAGGAAAGTAATCATGGGCGATTCCAAGCAGAAGGTAAACAGAGGCATCATAACGTGGCTTACGGAGTGGTGGTCAGAGAGGTCAGGAGCGTTTAAGTGCGTGCTTTTCGCTTTTCTCTGCATCATCGGCATCCTAGTGCTACGCCTCCGTGATGCTGGAGGCGACGTGTGGGGCGTGGTCTATCAATTATTTGATACGGCGCTGTTCACATTATTTGCTGCGTTCACCGTCAGCTTTGCGTGGGAAGTGCTCAGCAAGAATGCACTTCTCAGAGAACTTCAGCATCATACCGATAAGGCTTTCCGAGATGCCGGACTTTCCAACACATTAGCCAATCAAGGGATTTTACACACCACGACCAGTTTTGCACAGAAAATTGACTGGAAAGATTATATTGATGAAGCTGACGAAATCGACGTCTGCTGGTGGGCTGGATCCGCATGGCTCCGAGATAACGTAGATGCTCTTAAGGAAGCAATTCAGACCAGACAGGTCCGAATGCGTTACGCTATCCCTAACCCATATGATAAGAACACGCTCTTCCTGATGGGTGCTTTGTCCGGCGTCACAAACAAAGAATTGGAGAGTGAGTATGACAAAGCATCTCAGGAGCTCCACTCACTAGGAAAGGCAGTCGAATTATACAACGTTAGAAAAATCCCACAGTACGGAATGGTCCGACTAGGGTACCGCGTTGTATTTTTTCCATATTCTCACCTCAAGGACCGCCCTAAGAGTAGACCAACCTTCGTTATCGATGCGAATAGTAAACTTGGGAAGTGCTTCCTGAGAGACTTCGATGCGCTTCTTGAGAACGCTGAACGATCTCAGTAGCAGAACGTTGAGGGTGTTTCACGTGAAACATAGGGCGCCGAGCGCCACGACGCTCCCCACTCCCTCACCCTATTGATGACACCAAGGCCAACTCTTCACCTGCCACTGGGCAGCCACACTACGCAATCACCACTCTTTAACTGGCGAGCATTCCAGAATCGCCCACCTCATCCCAGGCTGCACGTAATCCATGCCGAACGCCTGCCACACTCCTTGGCCGCGCTTAGTGACTTTCTGAGCACACACGCTCCTGGAGGGGTTTGGGTTTTTCGGACCGTTTGTTTTGAGAGGGTTGTTCTGAGTAGTCCCGGCTGCTTGTGGCCGGGCAGAATGGATGACCATGAGGAAGTTCTCGAAGCACACGCCTGAGCAGATTGTCGTGAAGCTGGAGAAGGCCGAGGCGCTGCGAGGTGAGGGCATGAGTACGGCCCAGGCCTGCCGCGTGCTGGGTATCAGCGAGGCGACGTTGTGCCGGTGGCGCCAGCGTTATGGGTCGATGAGTCGTAGTGAGGCCAAGGAACTGCGTGAGTTGCGCGAGCAAAACGCGCGCCTCAAACAGTTGTTGGGCCAAGCAGAGCTGGAGAAAGCAGCGTTGCGTGAGCTCGCGGAGGGAAACTTCTAGGCCCGGCACGCCGGCACGAGGCTGTGAACTACCTGGTTGGTCAGGGGTTTTCTCAGCGTCTTGCATGCCGCGTTGCCGGGCTGTCCCGGTCAGCGTATTGCCGAGCCCGCGCGGCGGGCGGGGCGAAAACGCTGCGTGATCATGGGCCTGTGCGCCAGTGGATGAACGATTTTGCCGCCACGCATCGACGCTGGGGCTATAAACGCGCCTGGGCGCGGGCCAAGAGCGAGGGCATCGTCGTGGGGCGTGATACGTTCCGGCGCTTGTGGCGCGCCGAAGGGCTGCGCGTGCGCCCGCGCAAAGCTCCCAAGCCCCGCACCGCGCCGCGCCTCCAGCGCCTGGTCAGGGCTAGCGCTCCTGGGCAGGTGTGGGCCATTGATTTCCAGTTCGACTCGGACTGGAGGGGACGCGTGTTCAAGGTCTGTAACGTTATCGATGAGTTCACTCGTCAACACCTGGCTTTCCGCGTCGAGCGGCGCATGGGAGCCGCCGACGTGATCGAAATGCTTGACCTGGCTGCCCTGGCACACAAATAGTCCGATGGTTCGGGCATCGTCTCCCCGGCACGCACCGCACCGTCGCCAATGTCATTACCTGCGAAGTCGAAGGGTTCGTTGAGCGGGTCTTCCAGGCGGGTGGCAGGGCGTCCGGCGGCGAGTTTCTCGCCCAGCGGGCCGGGCTTCACGCCTGCACGCACACGGCGTCCGCCCCTGTTGGCGCCATCTTTGACCATGGGTCGCCTCCCCGGCGTAGAATCGCCATGATATCGGTACTGAAGTCCATGGGAGGTGTGAGTGGTTGACTCTTTAAAACTATTCGTTCGGACCTACGTGTATTGGGTAGGGCTCATCCTCGGCTTCGCGATAGTGCCCGGTTCTCTGCTCTTCACTGCTGAAGTCGCCCCGGTGAACACTCCATTGTGGCTTGCACCTTTCGCCGGGCTGCTGCTTTTTGTCATTGATCGGCCATCAACATGGGAGCCACCGCTCTGGCGAGCATTACTGATCCGAGTATTGGGTGCAGGATTTGCAGCCACCATGCTCATCGCGTTTGATGCAGTTGCTTCCACCCACTATGGATCTCAACACTGGAGTGAGACGCTCCTATCTTTCGGTCTCGGTTGGATTGTCTTCACGGTAGTAGCAGGACACATGCTCATGAGCAGCTCCGCCCGATTTGACACACCTGCTCACACGATCAGGGACGCGATCCGTACCTACACGACATGGATAGGAATCTGCTTCGGGATTTTCTATATCCCCGCCGCGGGACTCTCCGCAGCTGGCACTCTTTTGATGGTTCTTCCGCTTTATGGAACCTTCCTCGCTGGCCTGGTTCTTTTGATAGTTGACCCGCCACGACGATGGCCGCAACCGCGAGTGAAGGCACTGTGGATACGACTCTTGTCAAGCGGGGCAGCAGCATTACTACTTGTTGTCACGAACTCGTTCTATTACAGTACTCGCACACACGAGATTCTCGTCGTGGACTGGCAGGAAAACCTGGTCTTCTTCGTGGGTGCTTGGGCACTTTATGCCGCAGTGGCTGGGGTCAGGTATCTTACGCCTGGCCCCAGCCACGAAGCAGATGACAAACTCAGTAGATGAATTCAGCTAGAGCTTCGGCATGCTGCCCTCTTGGTTTCTTCGCTAGGCTCAACGCCCGAGTAGCCGTATGCCCCATTGGAACCGTCTGTGAGAAGGCCAACGTATCTGTCATCCAATGGGCCATCAATTTCTGCAAAGAACTTGTCCTTTGCGGTTCCTCCGTCGCTTGCACCAACACTCTCAGAGATCGCCTTGAATCGCTGCAATAGTGAAACTGGATTGTTGTAGTAGCTCCTCAGCGTTCGAGACAGAAGGTTGGGGTCATCGGCCCCCGATCCTTTCAGCATCGCAGCCAGTTTGATCGCATCCCCGTCGCTACACAGGTCGGAGTAGTTGCAGTTGTTCGGCAGATCATTGGGAATGGTCAAACCTTGAAGTCCGCTGTGATTCGTATAGTTATCCCCTTGGCCAACCAGAGCCCTTGCTATCGCAACAATGTTTGAGCCGGGGTTCAGGTCAACAACCTTTTGAATCGGACCGAGCGCTGAAGCTAAGTCACCCGCCCAACCGGTCCACTTATCAGGGACGAGCGGGTTGGGGTTGATGTAGCCCAGGGTGGTCACGCTCATATGTGCGACATCTACTGCACCACCTGCGGGGTCCGTCCATTCTTGTCGATCAGAGCTAATCCACTTATTCAAGGCAGCGATTATCTGGGACGCTTGAGTGTCCTCTTCCAGCCTTTCCGCGTCGACCTCCCGGTATGCTTCAGCGGCCGCGGACCACTTTGCGCTTCCCTTGAGGTAGACCTTTGATAGGTAGTTGAGGACGCATCGCCAAGTCGGAACTTTGACCCATGTCACGTAACTACTGGATGTGATCGGATCCTCTCCGAAAGCGTAGTCCTTATAAACAACACGCAATTCCTCGAACCGGCTCTCAAGTGCTTCGATCAGATCGAGAAAATCTAGATCGCCGTAATTCACTGGCTGCGCGGGGCGCACCGACGAATCGGCTGGCATGCGACCTGAATATGCCACACGGTCAAGATCCCATTTCCCCCGATATCCGCTAATTTCGTGGAACTGATCAAATACCCAGTTGTCGGGGATGGGGAAACCGAGATTACCTGAGAATCCGGTAGACATGTCAGAAACGAATGATGCCACCGCGTATCCAGCCTGAGCGACCCGGGTGCAGATGTTTCGTGAGGCGTAGATACCCACTCGGTAGCCGCCGCCGAGACTTTGCGTAACTGCCTTGAAGTAGGGCAGGATGTGGCTGGTCACCTGAGGATCCGTGGCATCGTAGTCAACCGCGAAGTAGATCACTGTGGGTGGAACACCAAGGCGTTGGGCATCGGTTTGGGCTTCTTTCGCATGGCGGTGCCCATTTTCAACACTAAAGTACTTAAGTTCAGTTGAGTACTCTTGAAAGATTGGGAAATACTTCAGCCCATGACCCACAATTCGCTCTAGCTCACCTGTGCGGAGCGCCTTGAAATAGTCCGCCTCGGACTTACTGCTTTGGTTGGGTTCACTGAGATAGCGGCCTACGATCTGATAACCATCAGCCTTAAGATGTCCAGCAAGCTCGTCAGTGATCTCAAAGCGCGTATCGCAAGCCATACAGGCCCGGTTAGGGTCGCCTTTAGAAGTGAGCAGGCTCATCCATGTGGTTGGATCGGCCACCCCGGTCACTGGCAAGGCGTGTGCTTGCTGGAACTGCCTCAGCGTGTTGCTGATTTCGCTGTTCCACATGCTGGTCGGCAAAATGGAGTAGCTGTTGCAGACCAGACTCACAGTAGCTAGCCATACCCACTGGTTAGTACCGCTACTAATTGTCCGTAGCTTGGAGCGAGTGCCTGCACCAAAGTTCCCGGTGGCTTCGGCAGGTGTGTATCCCTCGATTGCTTGGAGTACCTGGATTAGAGCCGTGTTCATTTCACGCCCGTACAAGCCATCAGTGGGAATGATACCTGTGTAGTTCTTGTACCCACGGTTGATCGCTTGCTGTGCCTGACGAATAGCTGTCTTGCCGCCGTATGCCGAGAGTAACCGGAACTGTTTCATTGACAGAAGCGCCATCATCAGTTCAACATCGACCGTTGCACTCGTGTCGCCAAGCCCAATATCCACTTTCATCTGGCGAATAGAATCGGCCACGTGATCGGTAAACTCAAGAGTGATGCCACCGTATTCGGCTCGATATCCCTTACACCACAACGCTCCTTGAATAATCCCGTTAACATTGTCATAGCCAGCAGTTTGGGTAATGCCGTTTGGCCAACGGGACTTGAATCGAGACTGTGTTCCAGTACCGAAATTGTTTGCGGTCGCTGTAATCCCCAGTTCGATTTGCAAAGCGCGGATGAGCGCGTTGATTGTGTCCCAGCCAGTGTTGCCGGTTTCTTGGACTGAGCCGAACCCAGTTTTATTGCCGTAAGTCGCATTTAGCCATTGCTGTGTTTTCAGCACCATTTGATCTGTCATGATTCCTCCTTTAGAAATCAGTCCTTAACTCATGGCGGGCAGTCACCCGCTAAAGAGGGACTAGTAACACCGGTTTGGCTGCTCCGGAGTTTTCGTCCTCACCTGTACGTCTCCGGGAAACCCAAAACCGGACGGGTAAGGAAAAGGAAAACTGAGAAAGCTTGACTGCGATTCGTCCCTCACTGGTACTGCCGACAAATAACGGAGTGTTAATACCCTGTTTGATTCGGGAACTTTGTGCGCGGTTGGCCCCGCCCGCTGACCTTCGACAAGGCGTTAGAGATTCAAGACCTCCAACCCCTCAGCAGGCTTTCGACATTGCCCTGTGTCCAACGAACACCATCAAGATGGGCATCTTTGAGGTTCCAGATGATCGACGCAACAGCGGCCAACGTGTGGGCTCGTCAGTAGGTGTAGACCCGAGGTTGTTGCCTCCACCGGTCATCATCGAGCGCGCTCTGGCGCGAGTGGCAGGGCTTGCACAGCGAACGGAGGTTGGTGAAGTCGTGGGTGCTACCGTGACCCAGCGGGAGCACGTGGTGGACCTCAGCAGCCGGAGTCGTGCGGCCGGCCCCGGTGCCGGTATCGGTGTTCAGACCTTGCCGCCCGTGCGAGCAGCAATAGGGGATGGGCATGACACCAAGACCATCACGCTCTCATGCGGCAAGCTCACCACCGGCGTGACCGTCAAGCAGTGGTCCTCGATCTTGATGCTGCGTAACCTCACCAGCCCGGAAACCTACTTCCAGGCCGCTTTCCGTGTGCAGTCACCGTGGGCGATTAAGAACCCGAACGGGGATAACCCCAGTGAGGAAGAGATCCTCAAACCCGCCGGTTTCGTCTTCGACTTTGCCCCCACGCGGGCGCTGCGGCAGATGGCTGACTATGGGGCTGGGCTCAACCCAGAAGCTGAGAGCTCAGAAGCGGCGGTCGCCGAGCTGGTGAGCTTCCTGCCCGTGCTGGCCTACGACGGGGCCAACATGAAGGAAATCAACGTCGGCGAAATCCTGGATATCGCCATGGCCGGTACCTCCGCAACCCTGCTGGCCAAGAAGTGGGAGTCCGCGGTCCTGGTGAACGTGGACAACCAGACCCTCAAACGCATCATGGAGAACGCTAAGGTCATGGAGGCGATCATGAATATTGAGGGCTTCCGTGCGCTTGGCTCTGACATCTTCGAGACCGTGGTCAATAAGAGCGAGTCCGTTTCTAAGACCAAGAAGGAAAAGGCGAGTCCCTCACTCTCAAGGAGAAGAGGGAGCTCAGCAAGGAGGAGAAGGACTACAAGTCCAAGCGCAAGCAGATCCAGGAAAAGCTCATCAAGTTCGCCACC
>ERZ772953.142-NODE-142-length-19742-cov-2.938437_pt1 | contig 19742 bp, 29 predicted proteins | sample MGYA00580685_ERZ772953 | MGnify/ENA primary metagenome ERZ772953 (study PRJEB29015, sample SAMEA2738080) | human oral metagenome | biome: human oral; feature: human-associated habitat; material: saliva | place: China | collected 2209 ...
GATCATACATAATAATGTCATTCATCGCATTTTCAATTTCATTTGATTCATCGAACTCTGAAAGTTCGTTTGAACTTGTTGACACACGAGCAAGCAGTGCACAAGTGTTGTAACCTTTGCTTGTGTCGAACTGCAACCAACGATCGAACTCATCGAAAGGATTGTAAGGATTGTCAATCGTTGTCAGCATTACTTCATCAGACTCAGACACAACTGTTCACATCCTAATCTGTCGTCATGCCAAAGCACGATTGATAGTACTTACACTGACGCCCAGAGCATCGGCTATCTCAGCAACCGTGTAGTTGCCAGAAGACTTCATTGACTTAGCTCTTGTGATCTTGGCTCGAGACAATGCTGTCTTGGCATGAGGCATCGAGTACTCCTTGATCTGGTCCAGATCACCATTCTTCATGATCTCGGACAACATGTTCGAGGAGATGGCCCCGGCCTGGATGGCTTCCCATTCCTTGGGCGTGATGTTGACAGTGTTCTTGTTGGCGCCCACTCTTGCTCTTGCTTCGGCAAGCGCACGACGTTCGATCTTCTTCTGTTCGTCGTGATCCATTCCTGGATTGGCATCAACCTGAAGCTTGACCCGGGCGTTGGCAATCAACTGGGCCTTACGTTCCAGTGGTTTGTTCCGGTACGCATTGTTGAGTTTGCTCTTCAAAGACTTGTACTCTGAATCGTAGGTCTTCCTGGCGGACCGGGATTGCTTGGGCGGGGTCAAACGGGTGGAGGATACCCGGGCCTTTCTAGCCAGGGTCTTCAGGTAGTTGGCATGGGCGGCGTATACTTCTTCCATGGGGAGGCCGGTGCTCAAAGTCCTGGCATCCCTCACGGTCTCCATTCGATGAAGCTTGGTCTTCTTGTATACAATCTGACCGGTCTTCTTGTTGACGTAACTCTCCCCGGTTTCCTCGTAAACCTTTTCCCCCGTCCTCTTGTCAATCGGTCCGCCCTTTGCCGCAGACCTGGGCTTGCGCTTGTTGACATAGACGGGAGACTTGGCCCGTGACACAATTGTGGAAGCTCCACCGGATTGGTACTTCTTCTTCAGACCCTTGATGTCGTTGTCCAATTCGGACTTCTTGTAATCGAGCTCGTGCTTCTCGCTGTCGATGACGACCATCGAATGGCGGACGGCTCTGGCCAACTCAGAAGCAGTAGCACCTTTGAGTGTCATATCGGTGATAAGGTTCGACACCTTGCCCATCTCGATTTGCTTCTGCTTAGGGCTGATAACCTTCTTGCGCCCCGACTTGATGTCCGACTGCTTCATCTTGTACTGGGAAGTGGAGAAGTTCTTCAACCCAGCGAGAGCTGGGGTGGACTTGATCTTACCGTGGTTGTTCGGAACAACCAGCACGGTGTCGCCATCGAAGTCAGCGCCCGATAGTCGCTCAGCAACCTTGGCGTTGATACCGACGGCGTCGTACGCCTTGCCGAGAATGCGCCGACTCTTGGCATTGCGATTGTTGACAACAACCTCGGGGATCTCAAACGTGCCCGCATGAGGATACCGAATGAGCGCAACCTTCTCCCCATCTCTGAAGTTCGGAGCATAGATCTCATTCTCTTTGAGATGTTTGAGCGGAAGAATGACCTGCGTTCTCTGTCGAGGCATTGCCGCCGCCTTCATGTAAATGGCAGCTGAATCAGCCTGGTCGGCAAATGATTCCAGAAGTTTCTTCTTCACAACCGGGTTGGTCAAGGAATTGATGGTGTCGTAGTCCTTCTTGTATGCGTCACGAGTCTTGCCCAATTGTTCACGGGCAAGCTTAACGCTCTGCTTGGAAAGGACCTGGGACGAAAGAGTCTTGGCCCACTGGTCCCAGTCACCCTCTTCACGAACCTTGTTGACTGCACTCTTGTGTAACTTGCCGTCCTTGCCCTTGAACATCTCGGGCGGAGCGGTGGTGGACTTGAACGGATTGTCGGGGTCATCTTTCAACTTCTTGAGCACAGAATCGTCGCCATTGCCAAGAACCGGAGTGCCCTTCTTCTTGTTGGTGTTGAACTGTATGTCAACACCCTTCGGAAGGTCCTCACTGTACATGGCCATACCTTTGAGATAATGGGTACCATCAACAGCGATACGAACTTGTGCATAAGAGGAGCGTCCAAGACTCAGATCCTGAACGCCAGGGCGGATCTCAATGACGCCGTCCTTCTCGGCTCCACCATCCTCGGCGTACACGACATGCAGTCGTTTGGAAGAAATGCCTTCCTTGTTCGGAGAGATCTTAACAAATGTGTGCCCGTTGTCAAAAGACTTGGCGCCGGGGATTTCAATCGAGTCCCTGTTCTCGAAGCAGTCCTTCTTCGTGGCGCCTTTCGGCGCAAGAACCTTGACGGTCGTCATCTCCCCCGTGCCGAGCTGCTTTACCTTCATGGTGTGAACAGTGTAGCCCTCGTCTTCAAGCTTCTTGACTGAAGCAGCAAGACGGGTGTCACTGACACCAAGAATGGTCTCGGTACCCTTGCCGATGTCAAGATACCCACCGTTGTCCAACTTATCACGGAGTACATCGGAAATGTTCGACGTAGCCTCGGCACGCTCTTTGGTCTGTGGAGCGAGCAACTTGGTCACGGTCGACATGGAGATGCCAAGCTCCTGCGAAATGGCGGACTTGGACCAACCCTTATCTCTGAGAGCCATTGCTCGGTCGGAGTTTAAAGAACGGAGGTTGTTCTTCTCAACAGACTTCCTGGCTCGAAGGTCACGAATACTCATCCCGAGTGCTTTCGCGATCTCGCTCTCGCTCATGCCGGACTTGTGCATGGTGTTCACCGCGCCAAGAAACCCACCGCCGTGCTGATATGGATCCTCGCCAGAACCCCAAGGATAACGACCAGAGCGTCGTGGTGTCCCATAATGGAAGAGTTCGTCTTCAGCAATGATGTACATCATTCACCCTTTGCGTTCTCTATCAGACGATCGAAATGAACAATAAGATCCATGAGATGCGTGACATCGTCCGGGTCAGGCTGCTCAATTGCGACAGCGTCGTTCTGATAAATTCGAAGCTCTGTGTCAATCTCCGCAGGCTTGATCTTGTACTCCAAGCAGAACAGACTCGCATAGATGTAAAGCTGTTTCATGCTCACACGTCCAGTACCGGTCTTCAAATCGTGAATGCGCAACAAGCCCTTACGATATGCGATGGCGTCAGCAGTGCCGAAACAGTTCGCAGAATAAACAAGCGGCTGCTCGGGGGTCATCTTGAAGCCGATGGCATCATTGACATATGCGTTGATGGTCTTGTCATTGCGCGGCAACTTGATTCCGAGGGAAATCGCCTTCGCCGCGAAAGCATGGAGCTCCGTCCCCTTTGCTGCAGCTTGCGCCGTGCGAAACGTGGCGAGGAGCTTCTCGTCATCGTAGTTGACCCAATGATACTTGGACGCGCTCAGAAATGCGTGTTCACCTACGAACGCCGAATGTTCGTTCCAGTTCATTCAGAACCTCTTCCTCCGTCTCTGGAGAAATGAACGAAGCGTAGCTCATCTCACCAAGTATGCGAATGTAATAGTCTTGATTTGGACGACGTGGTGCATTGGCTGACCGCTTGCATTCTAAGCAGGCCCACTTGTCCTTGTACAAAACAAGAAGATCGGGGAATCCCTGCTTGTAGTTGGCGTCGTTCTTCATGACTATACAGTCGGGAAACCGAATCTTGAGCTTGACAAGGAGATTGTGCTGGAATTCTGATTCCTTCATGCCCCTCCCCCACAGGCCAAAAATAAGTTGAGGTGTGAAGAGATACGCTCTTTTGAGAGCGAATTCGATCATATGATGAGATATAATCTGAGTCTCCTCATTAAATAACGTGTAAAAAGCAAAGAACCCCTAGTCAAACGCATGTTTTCGACTCTGTATGTCAGAAAAAACTTACAAGACGGGTAGTCTTGTAAGTTTGTAGATTCAGATTCGGTCCAGTTTCAGTGTAGTTGCTGATGAGTCGATCTCGTAATCCTTCCCCATCTTTTCACATGCTTTCTTGAGCATGTGATCGACGAAAACGATTCGACGCACGGTCTTCTTAGAAATGTTCTTCTTGATGAAGATTGCATTTCCATCGTACCTGGTATTCTCGTTCCAGTCGGTCACGAATGACTTCGGCATGCACAGAATGAGGTTGGATTTGTTGAGACGAACATCGACAATGTTCTTGAACATGACGTTTCCTTTCTCTCATAAGAGAACGTGAAAAAAAATGCTGTGACTAGGGGTTTTGCATGCCCACTTTTGTGCCCAAATGTGTGTCCACGGTCTGACTAGGGGTTTTACTTGAGCGAAAAGTCGACATTTTGGTGAAACCCCTTGTCAGAGGGCTATGCCCACTTTTGCCCAAAACATACCCAAAACTCTTATATATATATTACTTTTTATATAAAGTTTTTAAAGAGAAAAGTGGGAATTGGGCAGAAAAAGGGTAAAACCCCTAGTCGCACTGTAAATGAACCATGCCCAATTTTTGGGCAAAAGTGGGCAAAAGTGGGCAGAACTGTCCAAAAACTAACAGGCCGTGTGGACCTGTTAGTTCTCTCAGAGCTTAAACATGCGATCCCTAAACCGCGATCGAGCTCTCCTGCTCCTTGATGTCCGGCGCGGCGTAGACAACATTATCCAGGAAGTTCCGCCGGAGTGGTCCATCGAGGAGTTTGGCGATGTCGCGGGACGCGTCCATCAACTTCCAGCCATCGATATTTGAACGGTACTGCACGACATTCAGCTTGCCCACCCGGCCACGCCGGACACGCAACTGATGATCTTCGATCTCATCGACCACAACGTGATCCTTTTCCAAGGACCCGTTCTCAAAAGTGCTCACTCTCCAGGAATCAGGCTTGGTCATGTTGATGTACAGCATACCATTTGTGAGGTGAATCCCGAGATGGGTGTCGGTGTAGTGGTCGATGTCAAGGTAGTTCTCATTGGCCCAGGTGATCAGAGTCTCGACCCAGGACCGAATATTGGTGCACATGATTTTGTTCCTTTCTATTATCATATCTTGTCATGAATGAATCACGCCGGGGTTCCAATCATTGTGATAATGGAGTAGGTACCGATGAGTGCGAACACACTCATGAACAGTACCATGCAAAGCACAAGACTGTCCCCCCACTCAAAAGGCTTGCAGAAGAAGCTTTTCGCCAGTGCAATCGCACCAGCAATTGTGGTTCCGAAAAATGCAACGAAGAACATCCCACACATGAACATTGCAAGTGTATTGTAGATCATTTGAAAGCCTTCCTGTACCAAGAAGTTTCGTTGAACTTCTTCTTCTTCTTGAGAGCCCGCGACACAGCGAGCTCATACTTCGCATTGGATCGAATGAAGTAGTACCACAAGTCCTTGTACGGGGTGTTGACTCTGTCAATACGCCCCATGGCCTGTTCCGTCTGGCGATACGAATAGGACTGACTGAAGAACACAACAGTGTCGGTTTCGGTGCAGTTCCATCCTTCGGAACCAGAGTTGTACTGAACCAAGTAGTACCAGGAGTCTGTGTTCGGAATGGGTTCGTGTTTGTGTCCATTGTACTCCGCCACAGTGCCCTTCAGAACGGCCAGAGACCGCTTCAGAGCGTCCAACTCGAAGTCGTGGTTGTAGAATATGATGGACTTCGGATGATGGTCTAGAATGCCGTACAGAGCATCTATCCGGGATGGATCAAGATATATGATCCGCCTTAGAACCGAGAAGTACTCACTGGCCTGTTCAATCGGCTTGTCGTCAAAATTGTTCCATCTTGAGATATTCAGCAGTTTGACTGCGAATTTGTCATACCCGCAGGGGACATACGTCGTATGCCGAATCGTGCCGCGTTGTACAATTAGATCCACCAAGATCTGATCTCGAAAACGTTCCAGTCTCTTCGTTCCGATGTATCGTTCGATCTGGGGGTACTTCGTGAAACGATTGAACACGCAATACTCGCGCTCGAAGTCGGTCTTGCTCTTGATGAATCCATTGGCCTTGAACACCGGCACATAGTCCGACCAAGTGTCTGCTGGTGTTGCCGTCAACAAGATCCAAGTGTTGTTCTTGGCAATCTTGTAGAATGAGTTGACCCATTGTCCATTCCCGACAAGATGCTGCTCATCGAAAATGAAGAAGCCCCCGACGACATTAACATACTTTTTGATGTTGTTCCAGCTGTCGATCGTTACGCTGATCTGGCACGGCTCGTGCTTGCTGATGGCGAACCTCGCCAGTTCTTGTTCCCATTCCAGCGAATCCCGCTTCTTCGCCGTGGTGATGATGAACAGAGGGGCGGGCTTGTGGTTCTCCAAGTAGTACACGATTGACGTGATACTCTTGCCACTGCCCACCCCTCCGCTCAATATGCACCCGTCGCGAAGATTGTTAACCGCGGTTCTCTGCTGTGGCAGAAGAGTCGGCGGCATTCTTCTTGGCCTTCCTCATCAGATTCTTGATGAACACGCTGTCTTTCCGACAACTGAACATGATGGAGTCGCCCATCGCGACACGCGCCGTGAACTTGACGATGGACGGGTCATCAAGGCTTGTCCCCCACGAATAGTCATCAGAGTCAACCAGTGCTGCCAGTTTTGCGGCGATCTTCTCGCATGCTTTCGTATATGCGTCACGATCGTCCATGTCAGAACAGCTTCTTCTGGTACTTGTTGAAGTGCACCAGTGAATAAGGAGAGGCGTACTTCGTGATCGCGGACCCATCCCTGTGGTACAGCACGAATCGGTACATCGATTGTGATCCTGTCGGTTCATCGACCATGCAGAATTCTGCATCGTAGATCTCGACGAGAAACTCCTTGTACTCGTTGACGTGGTCTGAGGTTGCTGTTTCATGCATCATACTTCTCCGCGAAGACATCCTGATCGATGGTGACGTACATGGACTTCACGTACGCCTTGACACCCCGGTTGCCGTTGACCTCCCACCGGTAGGGGCGGATCACGAGATCAACATTCTGAATGTCGGCCCAGTCGAGCATGTCGACGGTGCTCTCATCGAGATACGTCTTGTTGCTGCCAGAGATCAGAACGATCTTCGGGGGGTAGCTGTTGAATGCTACGGTCACCTGGAGGTAGGGCGTCTCCTCGTCGTCCTCGTCCTTCGGGCGAAGTCGCTTCACGTTCCAGCCGTCTTCGCGGAGACGCTCGGCCATGTCATTGTCCGGAATGACAACGCAGAAGTTCCTACGTCCTGCGAGATTGAACCGGCTCTCATTACCACTGAAGTTGCGGAAGAGAATATGCGCATTCTCAATTGCGATGTTGTTTGGCATTGTTTTCCTTTCAAACGTTGATTGCTGCGAGGAAGCGCTCGGCGTTGTCCTTGTCGAACTGCGCCGACTCAAGACTTCTTCTCATGAGATGCAGATTCTGATTCGTTTCGTCATCTCGCTCATATTGACTGTCCTGTTTGATACGGTCGCTCAACATGTCCACACGAGCGCTGATATCAGTAAGCCGCTCCTCCATGGCTCGACGAGCCCCGCAGTTGATGAGAAATTCCTTCTGCTTTCGCGTGAAGAGATACTGCTCTGGGATTCCCACAGCGACGAGAATCGAGATGATGGTGTTGAGCAGATTTTCAAGAGGAACAAACTCGTCACCGTTCCTGGTGTACAGGATTGCAGTCTTGATTTCGTTTCGCGTGAATCGCATGCAGACATCGTTGTGACAGTAAATCCATCGGTCGTCGACGTATTGCAGCTTGCACCACTCAACACGATCACCGTTGCTGTCGATGACTGGTTGGTCTTGGTCCCTGATGTGCCAGTTGATCTCGTACTGGGTATCGCAATACTCCTTTTTCGACAGCTTGATGTCACGAAGAGCGACGAGCATTAGCGTCGCGTCTTCTTCGATGTTTCGACTAAAAGACGTGATCTCGACTCGATCGATGTAGCTCATGCGGTAGTAAATCATTTCTGTTCCTGTTCTGCGAAGAGCATGGCATACTTCACGGCGAGCATGTCATTGATTCTGGACTGGTATTCACTCTTCTCAAGAGTGAGGCGCTGAATGTCATAGTCGGATGTGGTGGGATCTGTCATCTTTTCATTGCAAGATTCGATCCAAGTCGAGTGCGCATAGATCATGACATCGTAATGGTTCAGAGGCATTATTCCACTACTGTTGAACATATTGACGAACTTGCACGGCGGTACGATGTCGTTGCCTTTTGCTTGAGTCACGTACCACGAACAAGTGTCCAACAGCAGATCATGGATTGTCATCGTGGCAAGATGTTCACTCACGTTGACCGGATAAAGCGCGTAGCCGACCGTACAACTGTCAATGTCGTCGCGAGTGAACTTGGCCGGGTGCTGTGGGACGCCACCCTCCGGGGTCTTGCCGAAGTACCAGTCTCGACCGTCGAACATGACACGGATAAGTTCTCCGTCATTACGCCAACAGTTGATCGCGTATTGACGACGAGAATTGTCGTTGACCAGAGAATCACGAAGATACACGGCCGTGATCATGTTAATGATGTTATCGTTTGGGTCGTCCAGACGTCTTACATCTTCGCCGATTGGGAGGATGTCGACGTTGTCGAATTCTTTTGAGAGTTCCATGATCTCCTTTCTACAAAAAGTAAAAAAGGAAGAGCCGCGGCTACTTTAGCAAGCACGGCTCAACCTTTGTCGAGTTTGGTCAGATGAGTACGAATGCGTCACCCTCTTTGAGGTTCTTGAAGACGATCTCCTTCTCGTCCGCATCAAGCATTTGGAAAATGTGCTTCAGCTCAGAGTAGAACATCCAGACGTCCATGACTGTGCATGGAATATCAGTGTTCCTGGCTTTGAGCGCTTGGTCATTAAGCCAACGCATGTACTGCGGAGTGCAGTTGAACGTCTTGCAGGTCCCGTTGATTCGGTAATCGTATCGGTACATTACGTTTCCTTTCTCTCATAAGAGAACGTGCAAAAAATATCACGCAATGAACTCGTCGAAGCTACCGTACTTCTCAATCGCGCGCTTCGCTTCCGACACTTTGTCATACCAGAAGCTCATGTCGACGTCGTCCTCGTCCTGCACCGCTTCGGCTTCGGCCCAGAGATGCCCCTTGGTGTCTGACAGAGCATAGAACTTGTCACCATCATGTCGCAACAGTTCCCCTCCGTTCAGCACGGGGCAGAACGAACCGACACGGCCGACGAAATGATCTCCGTCATGCTTTCTGATTATGATGTCACCTTTGCTCACACTTTTGGCGAGGCATAAATCCTCGAATTTGGTATCCTCCTTGCTGAAAAGCGTCTTGAACACATATGGGACTTGGAACTGCAGCCCCGTTGCGTGCCATCCTTCAGCGTCGTGAGCAACATAGACAGCATCGTTGACAAGACACATTCTGTCATAAGTCGATTCATGCTCGAATGTGTAACCGTACTTCTTCCCGGCATTCATGACGAATTCGATGATCTCTGGCGTTGCATCAGGAATCTTGATCGAGTCCGTCTTGATGTGCGCCACGGTGAACCCACGCTCTTGGACCTGGTGCTTCAGCCAGACCATGAACAGCGCCCCGCGCTTTGCCACGATGTTGTCCTTGTTGTTCTGACCAGAGTTGCCGTTGGCTCGGTTGCCGAACTTGGCAGCAGTCAGACCATACATGGAGTTGATCGGGATCTTCAAGGAAGTACTGAGGATCTTCTGCTCTGCAGGATCGTCACTCACATACGGAGCAAGCTTGCCACCGTACATGGTCTTGAGCTTGTCGAGTTCGCCATGCTTGATGGCAATACGGGCTTGCACAAGATCGAAATACTTGTTCGTGTATTCATCCCCCCACAGGTTGAGCGCTTTGATCGAATGAGGGTGCATGGATGCAACATCAAGAAGCGCGACATTCTTGTAGATGCCGGGTTCCGAATAAACGTATCCACCCTCTCCGACTTCTTCGCCCATGTATGTGGACTTGCCGAACTTGTACTCATAACCCGGGAACTCCTTGGACAGATCTGTCCAAATGAACTTCGGGTTCCGGTCATTACCGAAGACCATCTGCTGTGTGATCGTGTTCGTGGTCGTGTTCGGCGTCATGCCAACAATGTTCGCAAGCATGCACCGTGCCTTCCAGTCCTCCTGTCGTTCGTTGAAGACGGCTTGAGTCGCCTTCACATCATTGCAACAGTATTCGATGACTTTCGGCCACAGTTCCTCAGGGCATGGCTCATCCCAAGGGATGCCCATCTCCTGGTGGTGAATGCCAAGTTCGATCTCCCACTTCTTGAGGCTTTGCTTCTTGGAGCAGAAATCGTACACATCGGCGTACGACAAATTGTATGCCTCACGGAACATGGCGGTTCGGTCACCGGAAACAATCTTCTGCGACAGCTTGAAGAGCTGCTCGTTCGAGTAGCCCATCATCGCTGCGTAGAGAATATGATTGTCGTAGCGCCTGTTGTTGAACCCGATCAAGCGATTGTTGATCAAATTCTCAACCTCAGTCGGCTTCGGGTTGACCATCGACACGCAGTCACCGTCGATCGTCTTGTAGCAGATGACGAACAGATTCGGGTACACCTCAACGTCGTAGAACACAATCGGTTCGTTGTCGTTGAACGGCGTGTCGGGGGTCTCGTCATCACCGGACCGGAAATGCATCTTCGACACCTGCTGCAGACAGTAATCGGAATGATGAGTACTCCGCATGGCGAATGCCAGAACATGACCGCGCATGTCGTTCAGGTCATACGATTTGCCGGACTTGTACGCCTCATCAAGAATGTGCTTGATGAAATCGATGCTCGGCTTCGTACCAGGATGCACCTCCTTGCGCAGGTTCTTCTCGATGAGTTTGCGAAGACCCGTTTCGCTGGCAAACGTGTTGTGGTCAATCACCTTGTTCTCCTTGAACGGAAGCCCGCTTGAAATGTGGGCTACCAGATCGTCAGTGCAAAGACCCTTTCGGCGACGCAGAGACGCTTTGCCGGACCACGTCTTGATCTCGATGCCCGGTGCATACACGTTGGCCAACTTCCCCGGATTGCCGTCATAGATATAGTGCAGATGCAGTCCGTTGCCTGAGCGACTGGTCTCACAGTATGTGCGGGGCCACTGCTCAGCCGCATCGATGTTCTTCTCAAGGCTCTTCTCCTCGTTATCCTTCAAATCGAAATCAATGACAATGTGATTGACCGGAGGCCTGACGAAGTGTTCACGACTCGTGTCGATATCCTTGAGCTTGGTAGTCACCATGTCCCACGGTTTTGCGGGAATGCCGTGGTCTGACGCGTATTGCGCTGCTTGATTCTCATACAAAGAATCAAGCAGGGAACTCTGATCCTTCAGATCAATCCAGCGGCGCTCGTCTCTATCATCGATTTTCTTCGCACCGAAAATGAGCTCACTCTTGAACTCGCTGTACCAACTCCTGACTCTCTCGTCGTTGATGATGGCTCGTTCTTCGAACTTGCCGAAATACTCTTTCAAATCTTCCTTGAAAGCGTACATTGGCAGAATATGCACGATCTGTGAATCGGCGCAGTACTGTTTGTATTGCGCATAAGCGGATCTAAGGCTGATACCGTCGTCATGCATGATCTGTCCGGAAATCTCGTCCACGAAGTTGAACACGACGTCCGTACGAAACATCATCTGGACCGGAACGTAATCATCGTAGTAGTGCTTGCCGAGTTTCTTGAAAATGTCAAGACAGTACTTCGCGATGGCTCCGTATTCCGTTGTGATGTCTCGCATCAGACGCAGATACACCGGTGGGCTGAATGTCTCCCCTGTTGGCGAGATATCGATCAATCGACGGATCAGGCCTGACTTCGCGTCGCTGATCTTCACCGGAGTGTTTGTACCGATCATGAGAAATGCATTCGGCCTCATGTAGTACTGCGGCTTGTACTTCTCGTTGATCGGAATCGTCTCGTGAGAGACGATCGAGTTCAACTTGGTGTTGTCGTCAATTCTGGACAGATCACCGTCGTGTTGAATGGCGACCAGTGGATTCGTACGAAATGGCTCCAGCGCGAACTGATTCGAACTGTTGCCGAGTGCCCTGGCGTCGAACGGCGAGCAGTACCCATCGAACATGCCTTGCACGATGTTGAGCACAGTCGACTTTCCAGCACCGCTCTTGCCATACAACACAACGAACTTCTGCAAATATCTGGAATCACCGGAGACTATTGCTCCGATGGACCACAGCAGCTTTTCTTTTTCAGCAGGCTCGTAAAGCTTGTCAAGAAGCTCATCGAATGCTGAGTGATCCCCGTCAATCAGTGAATACGGAAGAACGTGCGAAGCATAATCCGTTCGCTCAATCTTCTCGTTGGCGAACATGATGCGTCCATCAAGTTCCACCGCCGAGTCATTGAGCTTGGACAAGAACTCACGGTACTCCTTCCACGACCTGGTGGAGTAGTCCGTCATGGAGAGCACCTTCGGGTGCAGTTCCTTTAGTTCGTCAGCTTTCGCGTAGAGTTCGTGGTCAACAAGACGAGCGACGTCGTACTCGTCCGTTGACCACAAACCACGTTCTTCATTCCAGATTGCGTAGAAGGCTCGTGCACGGACCATCAAATCCTTCGAACGGCCTACGCGGAAGGCTGGGGCGATCTCGACCCCATGCTTGGTCTCCCGTACTTGTACCTTGAAGAAATCCATGGTCCGCCTCCTTACCAAATATCAGCGATCATTCCGTCCATGACGTAGTTGTTCATTTGCTTCCACAGTGACAACTTCTTCTGGTTTCCGAAATATGTTTGCGTCGGGAACCATCCGCCATTTCCGTTGGCACCGACATCACGGTTCAGAACACGTTCCACCTCATCCTCGACGCGGTTCACCCAGGTTGGGAGCTTCTCAGTGTGGTCGTCCGAGTACCAGCCAAGGTCTGCATTGGAAATGCATTCCTCAAGCAAATCCTTGATTGAATACTCCTCGTCAAGGATTAGACTCATGCGGTCTAACAGAGCCACTAGAACGAGCAGTACAGACGGCGGTTCGTCCACGTGCTCGTTGAGCGTCTCCTCACAAAAATAGATCGCGTCATCGATTCGGTTGTTGTCGTCTCGAATGTCTGAATGAAAGGGGATTTCATTCAACAATCCGCAGAGGTCCTTGTATCCATCGGGGGCGTAGAGATCGACGAGAATGTCACCCATCATCGACCTCGTCTTCCTCGTCGTCCTCCAGATAGTCGTGTTCCTCCCGCATGTAATCTGCGATCGGCTCCTCGATGATCTCCATGGAGAAACGCAGACCCTTTTTGTGATTGATGCAGAATCCACGATCACCGTTCTGCTTGGTGGCTTCACACAGATCGCCGATCAGTCCTTCGACGAAGTCAGTGATTGGAAGATCATTTTCATCAAGGATCATGTCGTCATTGATGAACCAGGAAAGATTCATGTCGGGGAGGTCATCGTGTGCGGAGTACGTCTCCTCGTCAGGATAAGTCCATCCAGGCTCATCGGTCGCGGCTTCCACCTTGCGGTTGACTTCCTTGACCGGACGAGGGCTGTTCTTCTCGTCCATCATGGCCTGGGCATCAGCAACAGCTTTGTCAAGATCGATCACGTCGTCGACAGGCTTGTGCACAACGACTTCCTCGTCATGCCCAGGCTCCGGTTCTTCCGTGTTCTCGACGGGCTCCAGAGTATTCTCTTCGAGCTTGTTCGCAGCGCGAAGAGCCTTGATCTTCTCTCGGGTGAAGAAAATGGCAACACCAGCAGCAACACCAGCAGCGGCGGCGATGATGTTCTTGTTCATTTTTAGTGATTCCTTTCAGATGAGATTGTAGATGACACCGTCGACATTGAAGTCGAGCTTCCAGGTGCCAGCGATGAAATCGGGATCCTCAGGAAAGTTCCTGGGGTCAGAGAGATTGAAGTCGACGAAGCCATCACCATTGTCCGGGCTCTTGACCCAGCCAACCAGAGCGCCCTCAGGAGAGCGAGGGAGGTCCAGCATGTCGTAGACCTCGTTGAGGAAGACGTGTCCCCTCGTCCTGAGAAGATCGTTCGCCATGTTCTGCTGCGTCTTGAGGAAGAGCAGCTGATAATCCCTACTAGGTTCCCAGTTCCTGGACGAACTGTCGAACGTCCGAGAATATGGGCTGTTGAACAAATCCTTCTTGAGAATAACATTCTTGATGCTGTTGTTCTCAGCGGTTTCGGGCACGTTGATCGCGTTGTCCGTGGCAACGGCCTTTTGCTCGACCCTGGCAGCTGCGTTTCGCTTGTTCCAAGCCGCCTGCAGCGCGTTGAGCGCAGAGGACAGTGCAGCCGTCCTACCGAGCATGATGCTGTGACCCTTGCAGATGCATCCGATTCCGACCGCCATCATGGCGAGCGACGGGCCGTACGTCTTGATGAACAGACCGGCGGTCTGCGCGTAAGAAATGGCGAGATCCTTCCTGTAGTCCTCTTCAGTGTACTTCTCGCCCATACGCTTCTCATAGACATCCGGATTGTCATGGCATAGGTTGACCGCATCGATCATCTCGTGATGATTGTCGACAACCTCGTTGTGGTGCTTGAGTCCCTGACGGACTGCGAGAACCGCGCTGCCTACAACAGCGACACAGCCAATGGCAGTGAGGATCGTCGGGGAGGACTCCTCGACGTGCAGCTTGGCGTTCTCGAACTTCTCACGGAAGCTCATTTTATCATTCCTTTCTTTGAAAGTCTGTAGAATATGGCGATTACTTGATCGTCATTCATTCGCTGGACCTTTTTGGCCCAGCGAGGGCCCGGATAACACTCGGCTACCCGGACCCTCATCTGGTTGACATTCATCGATCGTTCACCGCTACCGGTCGCGGAAGATCCAGAATGTACCCTTCACGAATACGCCGCGGGGATGCACCGCCGATGGAATACCAACCCCATTCTGCATCTGTGTACGAACTGGTGACTCCTGCAAGATCGTACAGGTCGGCCACCGTAGCGACATCGTACTGAGAGATCAGATCCGCCAACGAATCAAGAATTCGATCGGCTTCGTCTCGGCTGGCAAGGACGATTTCGTCGAAATCATGTGTTGCCCTCGCTCGTTGAGAATATGACTCCCTCGGCTTGTTGTAGAAGTTGTTGTAACTGACAAATGATCGATTGTCGCGAACGTTCTTGCGACGATTCGGTCCGCTGTCGCCAAACAACAGCCTCTGGATTGACTCCGAGACCACATCGGAAATGGTGTTCTTCGCTGCCGGAAGAAGCACATCCATCAAGATGTACTCGGCCACCGAGCGGCCATCCTCAGCGATGATCGATCGCTTGAGCTTCTTGCCCGTGGATTCCTTACGCCGTTGGCCTTTCGCTACCGCGTCGATCTTCGGCCTGTTGTTGTCCGAATAATTTCCGCCCTTCTCGGGCATGATGGAATTACTCGGCAGGGTCACTGCTGCCATTCGTCAACCTCACTTCTTGTCCATGGCCAGAGGATGCTTTACACCGTCGACCTTCTCGACACCAGCGATCTGCTGAATGCGATCCTGCGGAATGATCTGCTCGATGAACTTGCTCGCGTAGTCGGTGTCCTGCATCATCTTCATCAGGAAGGACTCGTAGCCTCGAGACTGCTTGAAATCGTTGAGAACATCCTCGTTCTTGATAAATCTCTTGCCGTCGTCCGACTTGACGCCAACGCTCTTGAAAATGAGCGTCTGGATGATCTGGAAGATCTCGCCGACCTTACGGCTGTTGGACAGACGCTCAAGAGTCGACTGGATGTCGCCAGCGGAGCTGAAAGACAGCTCGAGCATCTCAGGAACGGTCAGGTCGAAGTAGTACTTCTCAGTCTGCTCGTCGCCATTGTAATCGATATAAGTGATTTCACGGGTAATCATTGTTGGATCTCCTGGAACTTGTTTGTGATGATTTGCGGGTATTCCGAATAGTAACGCTGATAGAAATCGATCATCAGCGCAATGTCATGCTGATCTGCATGATCTCGTCTTGCGAACTCTGCTTCACTGTCTCCTCGACAAAACGCTCGCAGCTTGCGAACATCACGGGGAACGACCATCATGGCAACCTCCCAAGGCTTGAACAGCCTGGTTGCGCCAAGAGGATCAATGATGATGAGACGCTTCTTCTTGCTCATGTCGATGTCTGCTGGACGAATACCGTACTTCCAGATTCCTTCGACCGTCTCATATTCACGGACGTTGATCAACTTGCCTTGCTTCGCAAGGTAGTCGAAGTTGCAGTCATCCATGAACACATAATCTTCGCCATTGGTTTCACCAGAACGAATAGGACGAGTTGTGCAAGTGACGACCCGTTCCCATCCTTCCTTCGTGCAAAGCTTGTTGGCGAACCAGTTCTTGCCGCTGCACGTTGCTCCAACGATAGCAAGCATTCAGTACCCCTTGTAATAGTCCGGCTTCGGCACCGTGTCGTACTTGATGACGAGACACGGCTCTTCTTCGACGGTCAGGCATGACGTGAACCTGATGTCGAGCAGACGATCGGCGTTCCAACCGATGTCATCGCCAAGGCCAATCGGATCAAGCCCGAGAAGCCCGTAGAACACGTTCAAACTGATCCAGTCCTCCTGAAGGAGCCTGGCGTTCAACGAGTTTTGCGCCTGACGGATCTTCTCAGCGTCGATCCTGAAATATCGTCCTGACAGATCGTCCATGGTGAGAGGCTGAGGCCCGTTTATAATCACAGCGTTGTTGGAAGATGCCACCTTCTGTTCAGAAATGGCATCGTCGATCTTTTGCTCCTCCTTCTCGCCAAGGACATTCTTAACCTGACCCTTGTATTCCTGTAATGTAGTGTCCAGAATGGAATACGCCTGCATCAGGTTCGCCCCACGCTTCAGAGCAATATGATTGCCGCAGAACAACGTGGAAATGGTCGCCACAGCACAGATTGCTGTCGGAAGATATATCTTCCAAGTGATCTTGACCTTCTCGAAAGCCGTCGCATTCGTCTGATTGTCGATCTCGTAATCACAAATCGCGGCGTGAGCTTTTGGGCCAGCCTTGGCAGCGAGAACCGCGGTGCACACAACGCCGATCGAACCGGTTGCTGTGAGAATCAGCGGAGCATGATTGTTCGTGAATTTGTTGATCGACTGAATGATATCGCTTGTTTTGACATTCATTGTGTCACGCATTCATAGGATAGTTGATGCCGTAGCCGTTGTTTGGACATGGTCCTCCGTAACGGTCAAAGGATACAAAATATCCGAAATCCTTGTCCATTGACGAGCCATCGATGGCGATCATGGTGTCAATTAAAGTTTGATCTTGATCAGACAGCGCTCTCATTGGGAAGTACTCGATTTGGTTTTCTGAATCGGTTACAAAACCGCGCTTTGGGGTATGCATTGTGGTTTCCTTTCTGTGTTGAACAAAAAAAGGATACAAGCCGTGTTAGGGTTTGTATCCTTTGTGAAGTTCACTCTTTCTGATCGGGTTCTGTGAGGTCTTCGGTAGTCTTGTTCCTCTCGTGCTGAGCAACGATGTGATCATACATCTTGTCTCCGATCTTGTTCGAGAGCTTCAGAATGCAGTATCCGATGCCAAGGCCAGCAGTCACTCCGGCTGCCGCGATGGCGATGTTACTAGCGACAGAAGTCTCTTCGTCAGAGGTTTCGACGATCTCATCGGTGTCAACTTCGGGAATCTCGATGTTGTCAGACATGATGGTTTCCTTTCGTAATGAGTTCTTCTCATAAGAAGACGTGCAAAAAGCACAAGCCGGTTAAGACTTGTGCTGTTGTGTTCAGTTTAGGATGCCCAGATACATTCCGAACATTAGCATTCCGATCACCAGCAGTGAATATATCAGCGCAGCGATGAATTGAATGGTCTTATGTTTGTTTTCCATGGTTTCTCCTTTCTCATAAGAAGACGTGCGAATTAAGAAACGTACTTGAGCCGTTCTGGTGCCATGTGTTTCTTGTCAGCTTTCGCCATAAATGGAGTGAGTTGACGGTCCAAAATATGAATTCCGTAGCAATACCAATCGCCCGGAACGATGAACAGAAAATATGCATTTGTGTCATAGTTCCGTTCAGCCCACAAATCAAAAGACTGCTGATCTTCCACACTCAATCCACGTTTTGCCATGGTTGCTCCAAAGCAAAAGCTACAGGCCGTGTCGGGGTCTGTAGCTTTGATGTTACTCCTTGTTATTAATGTCCTTTGCGAGCGAATCAAGCATAACAGCCAGAACGATGACCGCCAGGACGAGTGTGATGGGTGCCACGGTGATTACGGACACGCAAATCACAAACAGGTCCACAAGGCAGATGAGAATCTTGGCGATGAACATGATTGCGTAAAACATTTTTTCTCCTAAAAGTAGTGTTTCTCATAAGAGAACGTGCAAAAAGTAATGCGCAGTGTAAATTGCACCACGCATTACTTTTGAGATTACATCGGTCAGTTCTTGGGAATTAATCCGAACGCCTTCGTTGTAATCGCGTTTTTCTCCTCATACGCTAGAATAATCAGAATCGGAACGACAGTACCGATGACCGGCATTACGTAATCCTTCCAGTTCTTCCGGGGGGTGTAGCAAGTTGCTTTCGCTTCCATCAGAACTTTGAGCTCGTCGGCTGTCTTTTTGGTTTCTTCCGTACCCGGTTCATAATCATCCATCTTCTGAAGATGGTCCTCGATAACGGTATCGAAGTGTTCGGAGAGATTATCCTTCATGATTAGTCCTTTCTAGTCTCTCATTAAGAGCTGTGTGAAAGATAAACCGAGAGATCGACATGCGACTTCTTCCGAAGTTCCGAAATATTCTTGTCCAGCACCAGATACACTTCATCAGCATCATTCACGATCAACGAACCATCGTTCACTCCGCGGGTTGGCGAGTCAATGGACGCCGACAGTAAAAGTAAGCACAGCAATACAACAACACAACAAACCGTCTGCACCACATCCGCGACGTCGAAGTCGATGGCGTCAGTGACGATGCTAACGATAATTAGTGCGATGCATACTGCGCACAACAGCAATTTGTTACGTGTGTTCATTGTTGTTCACTCTTTTTACTTTGCGGTTTCGTAGACTGTCATTGGTTTTCAATGGAAGTTTCTTCACTTCGTCCGAAATACGCTCAGCGATACCATTTCCACCATATTTCATATACGGTTCGTACAAATATTTCATGAAATCTTCATATTCGTCATATGTGATCCAACCACGAGCGATGAACCCCTCCCCGACATAAATGATGCGATCATGTGCGAGGCCGACGAGCAGCGTCTTTTCTGTTGAATTATGGTCGAACTTCTTTTGAAGTATTGCCCAGAAGCCATTGCTTGCGAGTACCGTCACGAACACGGTGACCAGTACGTCTACCCACGCTGGGCCACCGAAGAAATGCATCAGCCAGTAATCCCCATGATCGGACGAATACCAAGAGCTGTGTTGGCGGGGAGACAATCGGCCATACCATTCTTGCACACGCAGAAATGATCCCACTTCGCAAGCGTGTTGAGCCACCAACCATTGTCGACCTGCCCATCGCCAGACGCCATTCGGAATCTCGGGGCAAGGCGGAACAGAGCGAGCTGAGTCATGTCTGTGGTGTGGTTCCAGGCGAAAGCCGAGTTCGTATTCGATGCACCGGCGGGCTTCCCGTTCTGGATTTCGAACACCGGGGAACCGTAGACCATTCGCTCGGACATCAGCTCGCAAGTACAAACGTTCAGCCACGAGTTGGATGTTGCCATGCCACTGTCGGTCTGCGACGAGAATGGACGAGGAGCATTGAGGAGCGAACCACTGCCGAAGAAATTG
>ERZ772953.150-NODE-150-length-19479-cov-6.639312_pt1 | contig 19479 bp, 19 predicted proteins | sample MGYA00580685_ERZ772953 | MGnify/ENA primary metagenome ERZ772953 (study PRJEB29015, sample SAMEA2738080) | human oral metagenome | biome: human oral; feature: human-associated habitat; material: saliva | place: China | collected 2209 ...
TGGAAGAGTGGAGTAATAATACTCCTATGGTTGTTTTTGCTGGACCAGGAAACAATGGTGGCGATGCATTGGCGGTTGCTCGTTTGCTTTATAACGAAGGCTATCAGGTGAAAGTGATTTTGTTTAATAAGCAGGCATAAATTGCCACTGCAAAATCAATTTCTTTATGGCCGTGCAACACCAGAGGAATGTTTTTGGTAATATCTGCTATGCTTTTGTAAGCCTCGATAAATGCGGATATTTTTACGCGCAACTCTTCCCAAGAACATTCCTGAGCATCATTAACTAATGCTTTTCCCGAAGTTTGGCTGAAACGGTATTCCAAAAAATCATCAAGATTTTGGAATTCATTTAATTGTTTCATGATTTAGCCTTTGTAATTATTTTCAACATATTGAATGATATTGGCTGAGTTTGCCAAAATATCAACCAGTTGCTCAAACGGCAAATCAACATCAAATTTTTGTTTGATGGCCATAACCAAATCCATTGCGCTCACAGAATCAATAAGTCCTGTAGACAACAATTCTTCATTTGTTGACACTTGTTTTTGTGCAACTTGTGAAATCAACGCCAAAACTTCGTTAGATACTGACATGGTAAGATCCTTTTATTAAAATTGAAATGATAACGCTTTGCACCCTGTGCATAACACTGTGATTATCCCATATTTTTTTACTTTTCAGGTAACTAAATATACAATATCCAAATAAAGCAATCCCTCTTTGACAACACTTACACCAGGTCATCTGAAAGCGTTTGTATTTTCAGCCAACCGGTTTCACGACTTCCAGACACAATTTTAATTAAGGAAAACCAATGACTATTCTTATCACCGGCGGGACCGGTTTTATCGGTTCTCATACCGTTGTTTCCCTGCTGAATTCAGGCTTTGATGCCGTGATTTTGGACAATTTGTGCAATTCGTCTGCCAACATCCTCCCGCGCTTGGAAAAGATTACCGGCAAGTCTGTGCCTTTTTACCAAGGGGATATCCGTGATCGTGAAGTGTTGCGCCAAATCTTTGCAGAACACGATATCGATGCCGTCATCCATTTTGCCGGTTTAAAGGCAGTCGGTGAAAGCGTGGCCGAACCAATGAAATACTATGACAACAATGTGTCTGGCAGCTTGGTTTTGGCTGAAGAAATGGCGCGTGCCGGCGTATTTAAGATTGTGTTCAGCTCATCGGCTACGGTTTACGGCGATCCGGGTAAAGTGCCTTATACGGAAGATATGCAACCGGGGGATACAACCAGCCCTTACGGCACGTCTAAGTCTATGGTGGAGCGCATTTTGACGGATATCCAAAAGGCCGATCCGCGTTGGAGCGTGATTTTGTTGCGTTATTTCAACCCTATCGGTGCGCATGAAAGCGGTTTGATCGGCGAGCAGCCAAACGGCATTCCAAACAATCTACTGCCTTATATCTGCCAAGTGGCTTCAGGCAAGCTGCCGCAGTTGTCTGTTTTCGGCGATGACTACCCTACCCCAGACGGTACGGGTATGCGCGACTATATCCATGTGATGGATTTGGCGGAAGGCCATGTGGCGGCAATGCAGGCGAAAAGCGATGTTTCGGGTGTACACCTGTTTAATTTGGGTTCGGGACGTGCTTATTCGGTATTGGAAATCATCCGTGCCTTTGAAGCAGCATCCGGCTTGACCATTCCGTTCCAAATCAAACCGCGTCGTGATGGCGATTTGGCCTGTTTCTACGCCGACCCTGCCTACACCAAAGCGCAAACCGGTTGGGAAACCAAGCGTGATTTGGCGCAGATGATGGAAGACTCATGGTGCTGGGTCAGCAACAACCCAAATGGCTACGACGATTAAGTTGACCTGATACAGGCCGTCTGAAAGAGATGTTTTCAGACGGCCTCTTTATCTGAAAAACACACTTTCTGTCTGCTATAATCCGTTTATATCATTTTGACTATCCTCTGAAACTTATGAAAAAAATCCTTGTTACCGGCGGCGCGGGCTTTATCGGTTCTGCCGTTGTCCGTCATATTATCCAAAACACCCAAGACTCTGTCGTCAATGTCGATAAGCTGACTTATGCCGGCAATTTGGAATCTTTGACCGAGGTAGCCAATAATCCTCGCTATGCTTTTGAGCAAGTGGATATTTGCGACCGCGCTGAACTCGACCGCGTATTCGCACAACACCAGCCTGATGCCGTGATGCACTTGGCAGCGGAAAGCCATGTCGACCGCTCTATCGATTCGGCAGGCGAATTTATCCAAACCAATATCGTCGGTACATTCAATCTGCTTGAAGCAGCCCGCGCCTACTGGCAACAAATGCCGTCTGAAAAGCGCGAAGCCTTCCGCTTCCACCATATTTCTACCGATGAAGTCTATGGCGATTTGCACGGCACAGACGATTTGTTTACCGAGACCACGCCATACGCGCCGTCCAGCCCCTACTCTGCCTCCAAAGCATCCAGCGACCACCTCGTCCGTGCATGGTTGCGTACTTACGGCTTGCCGACCATTGTAACCAACTGTTCCAACAACTACGGTCCGTACCATTTCCCGGAAAAACTCATTCCTTTGATGATTCTGAACGCGCTCGACGGCAAACCGCTGCCTGTGTACGGCGACGGTATGCAAATCCGCGACTGGCTGTTTGTCGAAGACCACGCGCGCGCACTGTATCAGGTTGTTACCGAAGGTGTTGTCGGCGAAACCTACAATATCGGCGGCCACAATGAAAAAGCCAATATTGAAGTCGTCAAAACCATCTGCACCCTGCTGGAAAAGCTTGTTCCTGAAAAACCGGCCGGTGTGGCACGTTATGAAGATTTAATTACTTTCGTACAAGACCGCCCCGGCCATGACGTACGCTACGCCATCGATGCTGCCAAAATCGGCAGGGAGTTGGGCTGGAAACCTCAAGAAACATTCGAATCCGGCATCCGCAAAACAGTACAATGGTATTTGGACAACAAAACCTGGTGGCAAAACGTATTGAACGGCAACTATCGTTTGGAACGTTTAGGCACCGGAAAATAAGTTTTCAGACGGCCTGTTCCCATATTAGGCTGTCTAAAAATCATGCAAACACACACTACTCAGGAGAAAACCCATGAAAGGCATCATCCTTGCCGGCGGCAGCGGCACACGCCTCTACCCCATCACGCGCGGCGTATCCAAACAACTGCTACCCGTGTACGACAAGCCCATGATTTACTATCCCCTGTCCGTATTGATGCTGGCAGGAATCCGCGATATTTTGGTGATTACCACACCCGAAGACAACGCCTCTTTCAAACGCCTGCTCGGCGACGGCAGCGATTTCGGCATTTCCATCAGCTATGCCGTTCAACCCAGTCCGGACGGCTTGGCGCAAGCATTCATCATCGGCGAAGAATTTATCGGCAACGACAATGTTTGCTTGGTTTTGGGCGACAATATTTTCTACGGCCAATCGTTTACGCAAACATTGAAACAGGCTGCCGCCAAGACCCACGGCGCAACCGTATTCGGTTATCAGGTCAAAGACCCCGAGCGTTTCGGCGTGGTTGAATTTGACGAAAACTTCAACGCCCTGTCTATCGAAGAGAAACCGCAACAGCCCAAATCCGACTGGGCGGTAACCGGCTTGTACTTCTACGACCAACGCGTCGTCGAGTTCGCCAAACAAATCAAACCGTCCGCCCGCGGCGAATTGGAAATTTCCGACCTCAACCAGATGTATTTGGAAGACGGATCATTGTCGGTACAACTTTTGGGACGCGGTTTCGCATGGTTGGATACCGGCACCCACGAGAGCCTGCACGAAGCCGCTTCATTCGTCCAAACCGTGCAAAACATCCAAGACCTGCAAATCGCCTGCCTGGAAGAAATCGCTTGGCGCAACGGTTGGCTTTCCGATAAAAAACTGGAAGAGCTGGCGCGCCCGATGGCAAAAAACCAATACGGCCAATATTTGCTGCGCCTGTTGAAAAAATAATGTTTGAGGCCGTCTGAAACTTTTCAGATGGCCTTTAGATGAAAGATAAAACGATGAACATCATTGATACCGCCATTCCTGACGTAAAACTGCTTGAGCCCCAAGTCTTCGGCGACGCGCGCGGCTTTTTTATGGAAACCTTCCGCGACGAGTGGTTCAAAACCCAAGTCTGCGAACGCACCTTCGTGCAGGAAAACCACTCCAAATCCGGCAAAGGCGTATTGCGCGGCCTGCACTATCAAACTGAAAACACACAAGGCAAACTCGTGCGCGTGGTTGTCGGCGAAGTATTCGACGTGGCTGTCGATATGCGCAAAGACTCCCCCACTTTCGGCAAATGGGTGGGCGAGATTCTGTCCGCAGAAAACAAACGCCAACTGTGGGTACCCGAAGGTTTCGCTCACGGCTTCTATGTACTGAGCGATGAAGCCGAGTTCGTCTATAAATGCACAGACTATTACAACCCCAAAGCCGAACACTCGCTGATTTGGAATGATCCGACCGTCGGCATCGACTGGCCGTTGCAAGGCGAGCCGAACCTGTCGCCTAAAGACTTGGCAGGCAAAGTATTGGCCGAAGCAGTCACGTTTTAAGACTATTCAGGCCGTCTGAAAGAATGTTCCTCTTTTCAGACGGCCTACAATCCATTAATAACAATAATCGACGAAAACGCATTGTGAAAAACGCCTACATTCCCTCTCGCGGCATCCGCAAAATCCCCCATCTCTCCATCCTATTGCCTGAGTTTCATATCTGCAAAGACGGAAAAGGAGTAGAGGCTATTGTCGGCTGGGGTTTGCGCCCGACGACACACAAAGCGCGTGCTTTTGCCGCCGAACACCAGCTTCCCTTTATTGCTTTGGAAGACGGCTTTTTACGCTCGCTCGGCCTGGGAGTCGCCGGTTATCCCCCTACTCCATCGTCTATGACAACATCGGCATCTACTACGACACCACACGTCCTTCGCGTTTGGAACAACTGATTCTCGCCGCCGATACCATGCCGTCTGAAACCTTGGCTCAGGCGCGGCAGGCGATGGATTTCATCCTGCAACATCACCTGTCCAAATACAACCACGCGCCCGAACTTTCAGACGATCATCCTTTACGTTCCCCATCCAAGCCTGAAACCGTCCTCATCATCGACCAAACCTTCGGCGATATGGCCATCCAATATGGCGGCGCAGACGCCTCTACGTTTGAATTGATGTTTCAGACGGCCTTAAATGAAAACCCGCAAGCCGATATCTGGATAAAAACCCATCCCGATGTTTTGTGCGGCAAAAAACAAGGCTATCTGACCCAACTGGCGCAGCAACACCGCGTCCATCTTTTGGCGGAAGACATCAATCCGATTTCTTTGTTGCAAAACGTCGATAAAGTTTATTGCGTTACCTCGCAAATGGGTTTTGAGGCGCTTTTGTGCGGCAAGCCGCTGACCACCTTCGGCCTGCCGTGGTATGCCGGATGGGGCGTAAGCGACGACCGCCATCCTAAAATCGGCAGCCTTGCTCAAACCCAACGTCGCACCCCTCGCAACTTACTGCAGCTCTTTGCCGCAGCCTATCTGCAATACAGCCGCTACCTCAACCCCAATACCGGCGAAGCAGGCAGCCTCTTTGATGTCATCGACTATCTGGCAACGATCAAACGTAAAAACGACAAATTGCGTGGCGAGTTATATTGCGTCGGCATGTCTTTGTGGAAACGCGCGGTTGCCAAACCGTTCTTTAACGTACCCTCTTGCCGTCTGAAATTTATCTCTTCCACCCAAAAACTGGCCGGGGTCAAACTGTCCGATGATGCACGCATCCTTGCTTGGGGCAACGGCAAAGAGGCCATCGTCCGTTTTGCCGAACAACACAACATCCCCCTGCTGCGCATGGAAGACGGCTTTATCCGCTCGGTCGGACTCGGTTCTAATTTAGTGCCGCCGCTGTCGCTCGTTACCGACGATATGGGCATTTATTTCAATGCCGAAACCCCGTCTCGTCTTGAACACATCCTGCAAAACCAAAACTTCGACGATCAAGACTTTCAGACGGCCTTGAAGCTGCAAAAAATGCTGACCGAAAACCACATCAGCAAATACAACGTCGGTAGCTCAGACTTCACCGCCCCGTCAACCGACAAAACCGTGATCCTCGTTCCCGGCCAAGTTGAAGATGATGCGTCTATCCGCTATGGTTCACCCCAAATCTATCGCAATCTGGATTTGCTCCGTACCGTACGCGAACGTCATCCCGATGCCTATATCATCTACAAACCGCATCCCGATGTAGTCAGCGGTAACCGCATCGGTCATATTTCCCCTGAAGATGCTGCACGATATGCCGACCAAACCTCCGAGCAAGTCGATATCCTGACCTGTCTCCAATACGCAGACGAAGTACATACTATGACTTCGCTGACCGGTTTTGAAGCCTTGTTGCGCGGCAAAAAAGTCAGCTGCTACGGCCTGCCTTTTTACGCAGGTTGGGGGCTTACCCAAGATCTGCTGCCCATTCCGCGCCGCAGCCGCAGGCTTGAGCTTTGGCAGCTGATTGCCGGCACGCTCATCCACTACCCCGACTACATCCACCCCGAAACCCATCAGGCCATCAATGCGGAAACCGCAGCCCAAATCCTGATACGTCAAAAAAATATGCAAAAAAACAACAACGGATTACATCGCGGGTACTTTGCTAAAAAATTAGGTAAAATCAAACAACTATATCGATCTTTTAAATAAATATCATCTAAATTAACAATACGTCATAAGCTTGCCTCTGTTGCGGCATTATTGCCTTTGCATCGTTAATTCTCTTGGCGTATGCTTGAAAGTTCAACCTAAAACTATTACATAAAAAACAAAACCACATTGCGACATGAAACAGACCGTCCTCCAAAACAACCTGCAAAACCTGCTTGACAGCGCAGAAAATATCCTGCTGCTTCAAGGTCCTGTCGGCAATTTTTTTCTGCGCCTTGCCGACTGGCTGACTGGAAACGGCAAAACCGTACATAAATTCAACTTTAATGCAGGCGACGACTATTTTTATCCCCCCACTCAATCGCATACCGTTGTTTTTAACGACGACTACGATGCCTTTCCTGAATTTTTGCAAGAATATATCGTTCAACATCACATCCAGGCGGTTGTCTGCTTTGGCGACACACGCCCTTATCACGTCATTGCAAAACGCATTGCAAACGAAAACCAAGCCAGTTTCTGGGCGTTTGAAGAAGGCTATTTCCGCCCCTACTACATCACCTTAGAAAAAGACGGCGTCAACGCATTTTCCCCGTTGCCGCGCCGTGCCGACTTTTTTCTTGAACAATTCCCTAAGCTTGCCCAGCAAGAATATAAAGCGCCAACGCCGGTACGCGGCGGTTTTACGCCCATGGCAAAAAACGCCATCCGTTACTATATCGAGTTGTTCCGCAATCCACGCAAATACCCCGACTACATCCACCACCGCGCACCCAATGCCGGCCATTACCTCAAACTGTGGTCGCTCTCCATCCTCAAGCGTTTGAACTACTATATTGAAGACATCCAAATCGCCAAACGTGTGGAAGCAGGCAAATACGGCAAGTTTTTTATTGTTCCCTTGCAGGTATTTAACGACAGCCAAGTCCGTATCCATTGCGACTTTCCCAGCGTCCGCAGCTTCCTGCTCCATGTTTTGAGTTCATTTGCCGAACCCGTGCCTGCCGATACCAACATCATCATCAAACATCATCCGATGGACCGCGGCTTTATCGACTACTGGCGCGACATTAAACGCTTTATCAAAGAACACCCCGAACTCAAAGGCCGCGTGACTTACGTCCATGATGTCCCCCTGCCCGTTTTCCTGCGCCACGGTCTCGGCATGGTCACCATCAACAGCACCAGCGGCCTGTCCGGACTGATTCACAATATGCCTGTCAAAGTGCTCGGTCGTGCCTATTATGATATTCTCGGCATTACTGACCAAAATACCTTGGCAGAATTTTGGAATCATCCGACACCGCCTGACAAAGAGCTGTTCCATGCCTACCGTATGTATCACCTCAACGTGACCCAAATTAACGGCAACTTCTATAGTCAGGTGTTTTTCCCCAACAGAAAAACCTCCGACTCTTCCGTACCAACAACCTGATTTAGTGAAGAAAAAGTTCAGGCCGTCTGAAAAACATTTCAGACGGCCTGAAGCAATCAATACCTTAGCTACTGCCATGTAAATAAAACACAAAAACCTGCATTTATCATTAACAATAAATTACAAAAACAGTATAATGATCGAGCTGTCATGAGCACATACCGACTCAACCTGAGCCCTTTGTAACACACAAAATATGGATGTAGCCTAGGCAAAACAATATAACAAGCCAAGCATCCTCAAGATAAGCCAGCAAGGCAATACGTTCTGCAAAACTGTGCCGAGCAATATTTTTACAAAGCCCTCAACCGGTATCGCCGCCCATATGCCGCAGCATCCGTCTTCCACTTTATATCCGCCCGCAAACCATGACCGCCGCTCCTGATATCCTCTACCGGCAAGCCGCCGCCCTTTTGGAACAATCCAATACTGCCCAAGCCCTGCCCCTGCTGCAACAGGCCGCAGAGCAGGGATATACGGAAGCTGCTTTTGTATTGGGCGACCATCTGTTGCAAAACGGTCATCCGGAGCAGGCACTTCCATGGTTGGAAGCCGCCGCGGCCCAACGCCATCCCAAGGCACTCTTTATCCTGCTGCAACAGCGCGAACACAACGGCACTCCGACCGGACAGCTTCTTAACGAATATGCCTGGCTGGGTGAGCAGGGACACCCTGAAGCCCAATTAATCCTCATGCGTTACCACGCGCAACGTAACGACCCACAATCACTCTACTGGGCGGAGCTTGCCGCCGCCCGATATGCCGCGCCCGCGTATTACCATCTGGCACGCCATCATCAACGCCAAGGCGACTTTGCGACAGCCGTCGAACAATACGAAAAAGCGGCCGCCCTCGGCGTGACTGCCGCCTGTTGGCAACTCGGCCAAATCTACTTCTACGGCACAGGCATCAACCCCGACCACGCACAAGCCGAACAATACCTCGAACAAGCCGCGCAAGCCGGCCACATCGCCGCACAAACCCTGCTGGCCGACCTTCTTGCCGCCCAACGCCGACCCGAAGCCTTGGAATGGTATCGTCGTGCCGCCGACAAGGAACAAGCGGAAGCTCAAGCCAAGCTGGCCCAATACGCCCTGACCGGCGAACTTTCCGAACGAGACCCGTTCCAAGCGGCACGCTATGCCAAAGCCGCCGCCGAAAAAGACCATCCCGAAGCCCTGAAAATCATGGGCGACCTCTACCGCTACGGCCTCGGCATCAAAGCCGACAACCATATTGCGCACGATTACTACCACCGTGCCGCCGCGCTGGGTTCTGCCGCAGCAGCACAAAAACTCATTAGCGACGCCGCGCTGTACCATCCGCAACAATACAAACAAATCAAAACTGCCGCCCTGCAACAGCAACAAACCGAAACCACATACCGTTTGGCGGAAACACAAGCCCACGCCATCGGCCGTCCCGCCGACTATAATGCCGCACGCAAGAATTACATGGAAGCTGCCGAGTTCCACCATAAAAACGCGGCGGCAGCCTTAGGCCGTATCTACCATTACGGCCTCGGTACAGCGCAAGATCCTCGGGCGGCTGCACACTGGTACACCATCGCTGCCGAACAAAACCATCCTTCCGCCCAATACCACCTTGCCTGTTTTTACTATCACGGACAAGGTGTCGGCTGTCATGTTCCGACCGCCTGCTACTGGCTGCAGGCCGCCATCAGCAACGGCCACACTTCGGCCGAATCATTAACATCCCTATTAGAACAATGGCGCCGAGAAGCACATCATGCCATCGGGCAAAAGGCCGTCTGAAAAGATTTACACTCGCATTTTTTGACAATCTTTAACTATTCCCCTAATATTTGCCAGTTATTTTTCACGGACATGTCATTGTTTTCATTTCTTTCTGAAAACACCTTGTCCGCGCATCAATACCATGACACTCGGCGGATAACGCCAAGCGTTGAAACACACTACATCCGGAACAAAAACGGATACTCGGAAAAACATTTCTAGGAGGTGAAACAACATGGAATGGGAATTCAACAGTTATTACACACTGATTGCCGCCACGCTCGTGTTGCTGGTTGGTAAATTTCTGGTTCAAAAAATCAAATTCTTAAGAGACTTCAATATTCCCGAGCCGGTCGCCGGCGGTTTGGTTGCCGCTATCGTCCTGTTCGCCCTGCATGAAGCCTACGGCGTCAGCTTCAAATTTGAAAAACCGCTGCAAGATGCGTTCATGCTCATCTTCTTCACATCCATCGGTTTGAGCGCCGACTTCTCCCGTTTGAAAGCGGGCGGTTTGCCTTTGGTTATCTTTACCGCCGTGGTGGGTGCATTCATCATCGTCCAAAACTTCGTCGGTGTCGGCTTGGCGAGCGCATTGGGCTTGGATCCACTGATTGGCCTGATTACCGGTTCGATTACCCTGACCGGTGGTCACGGTACAGCCGGCGCATGGGGTCCTGACTTTGAAAGCAAATTCGGTCTGACCGGCGCAACCGGTTTGGGTATGGCTTCTGCAACATTCGGCCTGGTATTCGGCGGTTTGATCGGCGGTCCTGTTGCACGCCGTCTGATCAACAAAATGGGCCGTAAACCTGTCGTCAAAACTGCCAAATCCAACGACAACGATGCTACCGACGACATCTTCGAACAAGCACAGCGCACCCGCCTGATTACTGCCGAATCTGCTGTCGAAACCCTGGCTATGTTTGCCGGCTGTTTGGCATTTGCCGAAATCGTGGATGGCTACGACAAAGCCTTCTTCGATTTGCCTAAATTCGTATGGTGTCTGTTTGCAGGCGTAGTCATCCGTAACGTCCTGACTGCAGCCTTCAAAGTCAATATGTTTGACCGCGCCATCGATGTATTCGGTAACGCTTCCCTGTCCCTCTTCCTGTCTATGGCCCTTCTGAACCTGAAACTGTGGGAATTGACCGGTCTGGCAGGCCCTGTAACCATCATCTTGGCCGTACAAACCGTCGTGATGATTCTGTACGCAACCTTCGTTACCTACGTCTTCATGGGTCGCGACTACGACGCTGCCGTATTGGCGGCAGGCCACTGCGGCTTCGGTTTGGGTGCCACCCCGACCGCTGTTGCCAACATGCAGTCTATTACCCAAACTTTCGGCCCGTCGCACAAAGCCTTCTTGATTGTGCCTATGGTCGGTGCGTTCTTCGTTGACTTGCTCAACGCCGCTATCCTCTCCGGCTTTGTCAGCGTCATCAAAGGCTGATACTTCTGACATAGAAAAGCACTTGCCGCATTTACTTGCTGCAAGTGCTTTTGTTATGATAGGCACGTCAGGCCGTCTGAAAGGCCGTCATCTTCAGGAGTACCTATGTACAAAAAAACCGCTTCCGTATTGATTTTAAGCACGATTCTTCTTGCCGCATGCAGCAAAGAAGAGCCGAAAGCCGCGCTTGATTGCGCCCAACCGGCCACACTGCAAAACATCCGTACCACCATCGAAGACACCCTCAAACAACAAGCGCGCTCCTTCGCCCGCAATGACAACCGCCAATTCGTCGATGCCGACAAAATCATCGCCGCCGGCCTCGAATTAGAAACCCTGCTTGAAGACCCCAAAGAAACCGAAGACGACGGCAAAGCCATCTGCCGCGCCAACCTCAAAATCCGTATTCCCGACACCATCCTCAAAACGGCCATAGACAACAGCCCGCTGATTTACGGCAGCACCCCGTTGGCCGACATGCTCGAACAAAAACTGATGGGCAGCAACCTGACCTTTGAAAACAACACGTTCAGCACCACCCTGCTCTACACCCCCGACAAAGACGGCAAACCGGTTTTCGAAGACAATACCCTGAGTTCCACCGCGCAAACCCTTTCCGCCACCCTGCTGCCCTACGGCGTGAAAAGCATCGTCATGATAGACGGCAAACCTGTATCGAAAGAGCAGGCCATCAAACTGCTGCAAAACCAAAACACGGAAGAACCGCCCACCCTCAATCCGCAAGACATCCTTGAAAACAACGCCGCCAGCCAGGCTGCCGGCCTGACCAATGACGGCGACGATTCAGATTACGAAGTCCTGCGCCCCGACCATGAAACCCAACGCAACGAGCCGCCCGGTCTCAGCCAAAGCGAACTCGACAACGCGCGTGCGCAAAACCGTCAGGCTGACGGCGAGATCAACGACCTCTGGGGCGGCATGGACAGCGACGTCAAACAACAAATCCTCGGCGAACAACGCGCCTGGATTCAAAGCAAAAAACTCAACTGCCAACAAGCCGCCGCGTCCGCAGACAACGCCGCACAAGCAGAATACCTGCGCCTGCAGTGTGAAACCCGCATGACCCGCGAACGCACGCAATACCTGCGCGGCTATTCCATCAACTAAAACCGATAAGGCCGTCTGAACATTCAGACGGCCTGCACGAAAGCACATCACATCATGCAATACCGAATCCACCGTGAAGGCGATGCCCAAAACACACCCTCTTCAGCCTCCACCCCCGTCGACAACTGGGAGCGCAACACCCTGCGCGAAGTCCTCCTCGCCGCCTACCAAGAACAACGCCGCGCCCGCATTTGGCGCAATATCTGGCGCGGCGTCGCCGTCCTTATCTTTCTCAGCCTGATTTTCGGCCTTGCAGAAGAAGAAGGGAAAACCACGAACATCCATGCCCGCAGCGAACACACCGCCGTTATCGACCTGACCGGCGAAATCGGCAACGACATCGACGACCAAGTTCAAATCCTGCGCGACAGTATGGAAGCCGCCTACGAAAACGGCAACGCCAAGGCCATCATCATCCGCGCCAACAGCCCCGGCGGTTCGCCTGTCGTGTCCAACACGGCCTTTAACGAAGTCCGCCGCCTCAAAGCCGAACACAAAGACATCCCTGTTTACCTCGTTGCCGAAGACATGTGTGCTTCCGGCTGCTACTACATTGCCGCCGCAGCCGACAAAATTTACGCTGATCCTTCCAGCATTGTCGGCAGCATCGGCGTGATCGGCGGCGGTTTCGACTTTACCGGCCTGATGGACAAAGCCGGTGTCAAACGCCGTCTGAGAGCCGCCGGCAGCAACAAAGGCATGGGCGACCCTTTCACGCCTGAAACACCGGCACAAACCCAAATCTGGGAAACCATGTTGGGCGATATCCACCAAGAATTCATCAAAGCCGTCAAACTCGGCCGCGGCGCAAGGTTGAAAGACAAACAGTATCCCGATGTTTTCAGCGGCCGCATCTACACCGGCAAAGAAGCCAAACAGGTCGGCCTGATTGACGACTTCGGCAGCATTTACAGCGTTGCCCGCGATGTTGTCAAAGCCCCCGAGCTGGTCAACTACACGCCGCAAGACGATTTCAGCAAAATGCTCAGCCGCCGCTTCGGTGCGGAAGTGAAGGCCAAAGTTAAAGAAACTTTGTCTGAAATTTGGTAAATAAAAAATAAAAGGCCGTCTGAAACCCAAAACATGGGGCTTCAAACGGCCTTTTTATATGGTTTTTAAAATAAAACGCTGATTATTGTCCAAACATTTATCGGCTTCATCAAATCGGCAGGCAAATATCCCCTGATAATGCTGTTATAGGAACACATTATGCCTGCAAACGATTAAACCTTCACGCTTCAGACGGCCTGTTGCATATTGTGCGCCATATCCAGCGCGGCGCGGACGGCGGTAATCAGGCTGCCGGAATCGGCTTTGCCCGTGCCTGCCAAATTCAAGGCCGTACCATGGTCGACGGAAGTGCGGATAAAGGGCAGGCCGAGGGTGATATTCACGCCTTCGCCGAAACCGGCGTATTTGAGCACCGGCAGCCCTTGGTCGTGATACATGGCAAGGACGGCATCGGCATCTTTGAGCAGGAAGGGTTGGAACACGGTATCGGCCGGATAAGGGCCGCGTGCGTCTATGCCTTTGGCCTGCAGGGCATGAAGTGCCGGAATAATGGTGTCAATTTCTTCGTGTCCCAAATGGCCGCCTTCGCCGGCGTGGGGATTGAGGCCGGTAACGAGGATGACCGGTTTGGCTATGCCGAACTTATGGCGCAGGTCGTGTTCAAGAATGCGGACAACCGACTCGATTAAAGGCTTCGTGATGGCGGCGGAAATGTCTTTCAACGGCAGATGGGTGGTCACCAACGCCACTCGTAGGCCGCCGCCGGTCAACATCATGACGACTTGTTCGGTATGGCTTTTTTCGGCGAGGTATTCGGTATGGCCGCTGAAAAAGCCGTTGCCTGCGTGGGCATCGTTGATGATGCCTTTGTGCAGTGGCGCGGTAACCATACCGGCAAACAGGCCGTCTGAAATGCCTTGATACGCCGTATCCAGCAGTCGGAGGACATACGCGGCATTGGCAGGATTGAGTTCGCCCGCCCAACACTCGGCCTCTAAAGGAATATGCAGGACTTCGAGTTCGCCCTTGGGCAACGGATCAGCCGCTTGGGCTTGAAAGTCGCGCAGGATGACGGATTTGCCGAGCTGTTCGGCCCTGTTTACCAACAGGTTTTTGTCGCACAAAACAACGGGGCGGCAAGGAAGGTCGGCGAAAGCCAAATCAAGGCAGATGTCGGGGCCGATGCCGGCCGGTTCGCCGGATGTAATGGCGAGAATGGGAGCAGTCATGGTGTTTCTCGGTACGGTTTACAGTATTTGGACAACAGTCAGGCAAAATGCCTGCCCTATTTTTTTCAGATTAACACAAATACAAAAAGGCCGTCTGAAAACAGTTTTTGCTTGGTCAAACTGTTTTCAGACGGCCTTGGCTGTTTACCGTTTTACACTTAAGAACGACGGCCGATCATGCGGTATAAAACATCGTGGCCTTGAATGCGGTGAACAATGACCATAGCGATGTGGCCGGCGACAAGCGCGAAGAGCAGCCAGCCGAGTTTGCCGTGCGCCATATTGCCGAGATTGGACATCCATTCGATTTTTTCAGGCGAACCCTGCATCACTTCGACACCGAATACTTTCAACGGGCCGCGACCGCCGCCGTATTGGCGGATCATGCCGATAACGGGAACGGCGAGCATGAGGACGTAAAGGGCAAGGTGGCCTGCTTTGGCGGCAAAACTGTCGGCGGCAGGACGTTTGGACGCATTGAGCAAAGCCCAAACAATACGCACGGCAATCACCAGAAACGTGATGAAACCGATGGATTTATGCACGCCGAAGAGCGATTTGACCCATTCTTCGCCATCGTAGATGGTCCAAACGGTAATGGTGGAGAGGATGCCGATGAAACCGAGTACGGTCAGCCAGTGCAACGCGCGCGCGACGGCATCGTAGGTTTGTGGACGTGTAGCGGTCATAATGTTTCCTTGTTTTTGATTTGTTTGGTTTTTTGAATCGGCGGCATTGTAACAAAAATGCCGAACTGATTATGTTGCCTTTTTGAAGAGATTTCGTAAATGTTTGGAAAGTTTGAAGAAACGGCGGTTTTATCCGTCAGCCTGCCCGGGCCGTCTGAAAACAAGGGCAGGAATACCACCTCCTATGCCGAACTCGGGCTAAAATAGGCGTTTTTATTCTCGGGTACGCATCGATGCAGGTTTGGATTCGGCGGTTTGCGCTGTTGCTTCTGCCTTTGGGTTTCTTGGCGGTCATGGTGGCCGCACCTTTACTGTCGCTGGCGTTTTACGACGGCGAAGGTGCTTGGGCGGAAGTGGTGGCTGATGACTATATGCGCCTGCGCTTGGGCTGGACGGTGGCGCAAGCGGTTTTGACCTGTGCCTTGGTCACGGCTTTGGGCGTGCCTGCGGCGTGGGTGCTGGCGCGGATGGACTTTGCCGGACGGAGCACGGTTTTGCGCCTGCTGATGCTGCCTTTTGTGATGCCGACTTTGGTGGCAGGCATGGGCGTACTGGCTTTATTTGGCGCACACGGTATGCTGGCGGCAGGTTGGCAGGACACGCCGTGGTTGCTGATTTACGGCAATGTGTTTTTCAACCTGCCAGTTTTGGTGCGCTCGGCGTATCAGGGATTTGTGCGAGTGCCGCAGGCGCGGTTGCTGTCGGCGCAATCTTTGGGCGCGGACGCGTGGCGGCGGTTTGTCTGGGTCGAATGGCCGGTGGTGCGTGCGTGGGTTGCCGGTGGCGCGTGTCTGGTGTTTTTATATTGTTTTTCAGGCTTCGGACTGGCCTTGCTGCTCGGCGGCGAACGTTTTGCAACGGTGGAAGTGGAAATCTACCGGCTGGTGGCGTATGAGTTGGACATGGCGCGTGCGTCGGTGTTGGTGTGGTTGGTGCTGGCGGTTACGGCGGCGGCAGGCGGTTTGTATGCGTATTGGAGCAGGCGCGTGGCTGTGGATAAGTCGGTCTCGCCTTTGCCTCCGCGTGCGCCGATATGGGCTTGGGAAAAATGGCTGACAGCAACGGTTTTGGTCATGTTGGCAGTATGCTGCCTGCTGCCTTTGGCGGCGGTGTGGCTCAAGGCGGTATCGGCAGGCTCTTCGTGGGCAGTCTTGCTGGAAGCGCAAACGTGGGCGGCAGTGTGGAACACCATCCGTTTCTCTGCGGCAGCGGTGGCGGCGGCGACGGTTTTGGGCGTGCTGTATGCGGCGGCGGCACGGCAAATGGCGTGGTTGCGCGCGCTGATGTTTTTGCCGTTTATGGTGTCTCCTGTGTGCATCGCGTTTGGCGTTTTGTTGCTCTATCCGCAGTGGACGGCTTCGCTGTGGCTGCTGACCGCGACTTACGCGCTGTTGGCGTATCCGTTTGTGGCCAAAGATGTATTGGCCGCGTGGGACGGTTTGCCCAAAGATTACGCGGCGGCGGCGCGCACTATGGGCGCAAACGGTTTTCAGACGGCCTGTTATGTAACCGCGCCTTTATTGAAACCTGCCTTGCGGCGCGGCCTGACTTTGGCTTCGGCAACGTGTATCGGCGAATTTGCGGCCACATTGTTTCTGTCGCGCCCCGAATGGCAGACGCTGACCACTTTGATTTATGATTATCTCGGACGCGCCGGTGCGGACAATTACGGACGGGCGATGGTGTTGACGGCGGTATTGACCGCTTTGGCTTTGACGGCATTTTTGCTGGTGGACGAAGCGGAAGGACAAAAGGCCGTCTAAACGTGGTCGGCTCAAATTCCCTTCACATTCACTACACTATTGCCGCGCCTTGTATCGAAAATTGATTGAATCCGCTATATAATTTGTTTTTAACCGTACCCAACACGACCTATCATGACCGACTTAGAAACCAAACGCCTTGAAACCCAAGCCATGCTGGACAATGCCGACTTGCTGTTTGACCAAGAACAATGCCGCGCGGCCCTGCAAAAAGTTGCCGACGACATCACCCGCGACTTGGCCGACAAATACCCCCTGCTGCTGCCTGTCATGGGTGGAGCGGTGGTGTTTACAGGACAGCTGCTGCCGCTGCTGCGCTTCCCTTTGGACTTTGACTACGTCCACGTTTCCCGCTACGGCGACAAACTCGCAGGCGGCGCGTTCAACTGGAAACGCATGCCCGACCCCGAGCAAATCAAAGGCCGTCATGTAGTCGTCTTGGACGACATCCTGGACGAAGGCCACACCATGGCCGCCATTCAGGAAAAACTGTTGGAAATGGGCGCGGCAAGCTGCCGTGCGGCCGTATTTGCCAACAAACTGATCGACAAAGAAAAACCGACCAAAGCCGATTATGTCGGTTTGGACGTGCCCAACCGCTACGTCTTCGGCTACGGCATGGATGCCGCCGGCTGCTGGCGCAACCTCGGCGAAATCTACGCCTTAAACAACAAATAAAACCAAGGCCGTCTGAAAAGTTTTCAGACGGCCTCAAACCAACACTAGGAACACATCATGATCGGCCTGCTTATCATCACGCACGAAACCATAGGCGAAGCCTACCAAGGGCTGACCCACCATTTCTTCCCCAACGGCTTTCCCGAAAACGTCCGTATTCTCGGCGTTCAGCCCAATGAAGACCAAAACGACATCATCAACAACGCCATCGCCGCCTTGCAGGAATTCCCCGACAACCGCGGCGTACTGATCATGACCGACATCTTCGGCGCCACCCCGTGCAACGCCGCACGCCGACTGGTGCGCGAAAACAAATCCGCCATCCTGACCGGCCTCAACGCCCCGATGATGATTAAAGCCATCCAATACTCATCACAAGCCGAAAACCTCTCCGACTTCACCGAAACCGTTAAAGAAGCTGCCATCCGTGGCATTTTCGCCATTACATCCGCACCTGAAGACCTGGTGTGCAAAGAAAACGGCTAAGGCCGTCTGAAAACATTCACTTTACGAACATTTAGGGGACATCCATGCTCAAACAAGAAATCGAAATCATCAACAAACTCGGCCTGCACGCGCGCGCCTCCAGCAAATTCACCCAAACCGCCTCCCAATTCCAAAGCGAAGTCTGGGTCACCAAAAACGGTAACCGCGTCAACGGCAAAAGCATCATGGGCCTGATGATGCTGGCCGCCGCCAAAGGTACCGTGATTGAGCTGGAAACAGAAGGCGCAGACGAAGCCGCCGCCATGCAGGCGTTGACCGACCTCATCAACGACTACTTCGGCGAGGGCGAATAATGAGCATCGTCCTACACGGTGTAGCCGCGGGCAAAGGCATTGCCATCGGCCACGCCCACCTCATCACGCGCGGCACAACGGAAGTCCCCCAATACGACATTGATCCCGACAAACTCGATGCCGAAGTTGCCCGTTTTGACAACGCCATCAAAGCCACGCGCAAAGAACTGGAACAGCTGCGCGGCGCGATTCCCGAAAACGCCCCGACCGAATTGGGCGCGTTCATCTCCCTGCACCTGATGCTGCTGACCGACGTCACCCTCTCGCGCGAACCCATCGACATTTTGCGCGAGCAGAAAATCAACGCCGAATGGGCATTGAAACTGCAAAGCGACAAGCTTGCCGCCCAGTTCGACAGCATCGACGACGACTACCTGCGCGAACGCAAACAGGACATGCTCCAAGTCGTCCGCCGCATCCACAACAACCTTGTCGGCCAAAGCAACGAAATCAACCTCGCCGGCAACCTGTTTGACGACACCGTCCTCATCGCGCACGACCTCTCGCCTGCCGATACCGTACTATTCAAAGAGCAGCACATCACCGCCTTCGTAACCGATGCCGGCGGCCCGACCAGCCACACCGCCATCTTAGGCCGCAGCCTCGACATCCCGTCCGTCATCGGCCTGCACAACGCCCGCAAACTCATTACCGAAAACGAAATCGTCATCGTCGACGGCATCAACGGCGTCCTCATCATCGATCCCGACGAAGTCGTCCTCAACGAATACCGCCGCCTCGCCCGCGAATACCGCAGCCACAAGCGCGAACTCAACAAAATCAAAAAAACCGCCGCCACCACGGCCGACGGCATCAACATCGAACTTTTGGCCAACATCGAATCCGCCGAAGACATCAAAACCCTGCACAACTTCGGCGCAGACGGCG